>Ga0307374_10002593_pt1 | contig 31860 bp, 25 predicted proteins | sample OX3MG_FD_202532 | JGI IMG/M metagenome (GOLD analysis project Ga0307374, IMG submission 202532) | Soil microbial communities from Risofladan, Vaasa, Finland - OX-3 | ecosystem: Environmental > Terrestrial > Soil > Coastal area > Acid sulfate soil | place: Finland: Risofladan, Vaasa | collected... | reverse complement strand
GCTTATGCACAATATGGCTGCTCACCGATTTCAGGAGGATGGCACCCAGAGATATCTGCAGATCAAAATAATGTCTATGTATTTTGGAATTATTTTTTTGGATGTGGGCAGAGAGTTCTTTTATTTAAAGGAAGCACTTATAGTTTCTGGTTCTCAATGAATAAAACTTGATCGCTTCTTTTCATTAAAAATACGTAATATTATCACACATTTACTCTCTTTTCTTGTTTATAATTCATTAATGGGCATGTCGAAAATCCGTAATATTGCAATAGTTCATAACGCATTGCATCAAAACTATGAAATTCTGTTTTTAATTTCTGACAAATTCTTTCTAGATTGGAAATACCATGTATTTTATCAGGAAGATAAAAAAGACAAAAAAGAAACTGGACAAGAGCTCATTTATCATATCTCTCCCAAAAAAGCTACAGAGAAAGATTGAATCCCAGAGTAAGGAGATAGCAAAAAGGCTTGCAAATTTTTCAAGGTTTCGTTATTTCTATGATGATGTAGAAGGATCAAGATGTTTTCTATTGAGTTTATGGAGCAATGAGCTGCCAAGTTATAACAAGAAAACAAGCACAACAACGATACAAAGAAGCGGGAGGACAAGCAGGTATGTCCTGATACCAAAGAAGGTATGCTACAAGTACGGATGGACTGCAGGAACAGAGCTTGTAATTGGGCTGGATTATAGTATAGGTGGATTTGTACATGATACCATCTATGAAAATAATGTAACAAACAATGAGCAACAGCCGCAGGTCTGTGTCATAAAATTTCAAAGGTATCAGGACATGAAGAATATCTACAGGATAAGACTTGAAAAGAAAAAGGAAGAGCTTGCAAGGCAGGAGAGCGACGCATACTGGGCTTCCCGTACCAACTACAGATTTTACGAAATAATAGATCGGATACAGAAGATCAGAAAACAGGTACACAAGATTGTATGGACCAAATTATTTGAGACAAACCTTGTTGCAATATCATACAGTGACTTTGTAAAGCTTAGATCCGAGATGGAAAGGGAAAAGAAGAGAAAGAGGCGCAAATTCCTGCAAAAAAGATATGGTATCAGGGCAACGTGGTGCTACAGAAAGGATCTTGTCAGATCCGGCAGAAGGCATGGATTTGATTATGATGCATACAATGAGAACAAGCTTGATGATCCCGATTCATATCACGAGGATATATCCGACGATCCTGATTCGTACTACGAGAACAAATTTGACAACCCAGACAACTGATTTGCTTTTTTTAATTTCGTACTGTTGCATAAGAATATCATGGCATATGAGATCAAGAACAACATAATAGCAATAGATGCAGGAACAGGCTTTGTCAAGTGTGTTTCTGCACATCTACGAAAGTCCTTTCCATCTATCTGTGGAACTAGGAGGCTGACTCGGTGGGAGGATCCAAAGGAAGGTACAGTAGATGCAGTGGGATACGAGGCTGTAAGGATGTCAATCTACCCCGATACAGTTCTGGTACGGGCAGTACTTGAGGGGAAAGTAGCACAGGAGAAGGCCTTTGTATCCATAATCAGGGAGGCAGTAAGAGAGCTTGGATACGAGAGAGATCTCAGATCACTTTTGGTTGTGATGGGCCTTCCATATGGTGCTGCACTGCAAAAACAATATCTTGAGAGGCTTGTAGAACGGAACTTGAGGCCAAGAAAAGTTCTTGTTATTCCGCAATCGATTGGCACATTGCTTTCTGAGGATGCAAGGACTGGAATCGTATTATCCATTGGACATGGAACCACAGAGCTTGTGCTCTTTGAGAACCTTAAACCAATTACCGGAATATCAATTCCACAAGCTTGTGATTATCTATGTGATGGAGATGACCTTGCCTACTTGGAATATGAAAAAAATATCATTGACAAGAAGAGAATAGATGCGTTAACCAGTCTTCTTGCAAACAAACTGGCATCATTTAAGACCAGACTGAATAAAGAATATGACATCTATGTGTCAGGTGGAGGCGCTCTTGTACCTGGTTTGTGCGAGTCCTTGCAGGGAAAAGTACCGGACAGTATTAGAATAGTAAAAGATCCAGTATATTCCAACGCAACAGGGCTCTACAAGCTTGGCCAGATGGTATCTAGTACTGGAGTTCAGCAAGTGACACACCATCTGCAATAACCTCTTTCTTTTTGTTACCGTTTTCTTTTGTTATTGGATTTATAGATTCAATTGTTGTAATGGCACCATTATCATTGCTTACCATATTGTCAAGAGACTTGGTATCTTTTGATACGATAAACTTGTTCCCTTCAAGCTTGAAGTAGAGTCTTGCGCCTTTTTCTATCTGCAACTTCTCACAGATTTTCTTGGGTATTGTAACTGTCAACGAGTGTTCAGGCTCGCGGCCCATCTTCATCACACTTCTTTCAAAAATTTTCTGTATCATGATATGTAACAGTATGAAACCATGAAAAATTAAAACCAGAAAAACTATAGGGTTTTGGTGTCAAAAACTATATAGTTTTCTTGACTGGTACTATACCACTGCACTAGGTTTTGGAACCGACTGCACAAAGAAAGACACAAAACGAGTAAGGAAATTTGATATTCACGAATGAGTCATGCGTAAAAATTTCCTTGTTTTTGGCCAAAATGTCACTTTCTGCCATATTATACGTATATTATTATTTTCTTGTTGTTTTCTTTTTGTAGTTTTAGTATCTTACTTTCTATCTAGTTTTCTGTTACTTGAAAACCATATAGTTCTTAGATTGTACTTTTCTGTTGGTTTTTAACATTTGAATTCATTGTAATCTTGTTTAATATTTATCAAAGCTATTTGATTTATCTAATACATTCTTAATCTTCATTTGCTTTCTTTTTTGTTTGTCCTTGTCAGAACCTTTTGATTCGTTTGATACACTTTGATCTTCATTTGCTTTCTTTTTACAAACTTTCTTGATCAGTATTTTTCTCTGTTATTTCTTTCCAAGACTAACAATCAATTCTTTGATAGAATCAAGTGCAGATTCCAAATTGTCTGCAATTTCTTGTGCAATTATTTCTGGAGGTGGTAAATTTTCTGTATCTTCCATACTTTCATCTTTTAACCAAAATATATCTAGTGAAATCTTGTCTCGCTTGATTAATTCATCATAAGTGTATGCCTTGAATCTTTCAGATTCTTTTCTATCTTGTCTATTTTTAGTATTATAACACTTTACGAAATCATCAAGATCTTCTCTTTTCAAAGTACTTTCCTTAAGGGTGAAATGCTTGTTTGTCCTAAAATCATAAATCCATAGTTTCTCAGTCCATGATTTTCCATCAGTTCGTGCTGGTTTTTTATCAAAGAATAACACGTTTGCCTTTACTCCACCTGCATAGAATATCCCAGTAGGTAATCTCAAAAGAGTATGAACATCAAACTGTTCAAGTAATTTTCTTCGTACAGTTTCTCCAGCTCCCCCCTCAAACAACACATTATCTGGTACAACTATTCCACATTTACCATTCACCTTAAGAATTGTCTTGACATGTTGAAGAAAATTCAACTGTTTGTTGGAAGTTGATGCCCAAAAATCATCTCGCTCATAAACTAGTGTATCTCTTTCTGCCTTACCTTCTTCTGTAATTGACGTAACGCTACTCTTTTTTCCAAATGGTGGATTTGTCAATATGACATCAAATCTATCTCCAGAGTCAGAGGTCAAAGCATCCGCATTAATTACTGGACTCTCATTGCTTCCAATTCCATGAAGGTATAGATTCATGGCACAAAGTCTTACCACTTCAGAAACAATATCCCATCCCTTGAAGGTAGATTCTTTTAGGAATTTCTTCTGGTCTCTATCTAGATTATACTGGGTTTCGATATAATCATGAGCTTTGAGGAAGAATCCACCTGTTCCACAAGCAGGATCGCCGATTGTCTGGAGTGGTTTTGGTCGTATCACATCAACCATTGCAGAGATTAATGCCCTTGGTGTGAAATATTGCCCTGCACCGCCTTTTACATCTTCAGCATTTTTCTGTAGTAATCCCTCATAGATTGAACCTTTGACATCAATGTCCAGTCCTACCCATGTCTCTTCATTGATTAGTCTGATCAGTCTTTCAAGTTTGGCAGGATCTTGAATCTTATTTTGTGATTTTCTGAAAATAACTCCTAGTAGACCAGATTTTTTTCCAAGTTCTTCAAGGATATGTCTGTAATGAACTTCAAGTTCATCTCCACTTTTTGAAATAAGGCTTTCCCAATCATACCCTTTTGGAATTAGGGATTGTTTGTTAAATGGAGGCTTTGTTTGCTCGTCTGCCATTTTCAGGAATAATATGTTGGTTAACTGTAAGACATAATCTCCATAGGAAACTCCGTCATCCCGTAAAACATTACAATAGTTCCAAAGCTTTTGAACTATTGCAGGTGCATCACTTTGCATTTTTTGTTCTCTTTGATTTGAATTGTCTTGTCTTGATAATAGTTTGGTTTTGGGATATTTTTTCTCTTTCTCGTCGTATCTTTTCTAAAAGAATGCTAGCTGATTCATCATTTGGATCTTGAAGAACAATCTGACCTGCAAAAGCAACATTAAGAATATTCTTGCGTTCCACAACGGATTGTCTCAAACTATGCTCTACAATCATTTCATACTGATCAATTTGTGAAAAAATATTCTCTAGTGTTATAATGATTTTTTTCTGGTCACTCAGTGAAGGTAACGGTACGGATAAACCTAAAAATCGATCTTGTGTAATATTCACACCGCTATCGCTTATTCCAGTCTTCAACATGTCAATTTCTTTCATGATGTATGGTGCATTCAGCACAATCTCAAGAAATACTGAATCAACAAGATTTTTTTTACATCTAATCCGATATGCCTTATCACATAGTAACAAATGTTTTCTAGTTTTTCTCACAAGGCAAGCAATTCCAACTCTTGAGCGAGGTCCAGCTCGAGTTATCAATATGTCTCCTTTTTTCAACTCAAGATGGCTTTTTGGTTCAAGAGTATCAGGCAACTTCTTATTCTGATTTCCATCGAACTTCATCGGTTGAATAGATGTAGTCTTTATTACAGCCCAATCTTTTTCATTCAACGAAGCATAATTTTCACATCTAGGACTCCACCCTTGTCCTACGGATTCAATTACTTCACTTATTGGTTTTTTTGGATACTTAATCTTGTCTCCAAAAAGAGTACCTTCTACGGTAGCCTTAAGCAGAGATTGCCTATACTGTTTTAATTGTAGTTTTACTTTGTTTAATAATTTAGTGGCAGAATCAAGCTTTGATAATAATTCTTCAATTTTTGAGACAATTCTTTTTTGTTCATTTAGTGGTGGAAGAAGAATTGGAATTTGTTTCATTGCAGATTGATTAAGTTTCAATCTAGTTGTACCATTAACATATCCATGATAATCAATTTGATTTAGATAATGACAAAGAAATTTGTTTAATAATAAACCTGAAATCCCTTTTAGAACATGAGCGTGATTATTGACCCAACTTTTTCCAGTTACTAGATATGCTTTATTCTTAAAATTTTCAAAGAATGGCGCACCATCTTCTCCTAGTAATACAATCTCTTCATCAAAAAGATGGTCATCTATCCAGCCAACTTGGCCAGTGGCACCATAATATGGTACGTTACCTTTACGCTTCTCTCGCTCTCCAGAGTTGATAGGGGTTCGTTTACCATCTAAAATGTGCACACAATTATCTAATTCTGTTTTTATCCAACTATGAGGCAATTCATTGCTTTTTTCTAAAACTAATTTACTCATTGACTAATCAAAACCTCATGTAATTCTTCTAAAATCTTTTGATAGTCATCACCAAAGATATTGTAAAGTTTCAACCTTCCACCCTTTTGATTAAATGGGGATAAATCTAGATCTTCCAAAGTCACGGAAACCGAAGATGCAATATGCTCTTTTATCATCCCAAGCCACTGTTTTTGCTCTTGCGTAAACTTTCTTCCAGATGATTCCTGTTGTGCTAACCACTTCTCAAATTTTTGAGTCACTATATCCTCAAAAGGTATCAAAAGCTGCTCCTTGCCCATGGCAAAGCGGATAAGAGATATCAAATCAGTGAGCATATGTTTTGGTGAACCTCTCACCCGAGATTTTTCTAGTCTCTCATATGCACTCCATAATAAATCAGGACTGAGTCTATAGGGCGGTTTTCCTATGGCATCTGCCAGACTTTTTATATCATTGAAGGTAATTTCTCGCATCTTGTATGGTTTGGAATAGATAATTTGTAATGCTAAAATCTCATCCTTGTTTTTCTCAATAAAGTCTTTAAAGTCTTTGACAACCTTCTCACTCTGCTCTTCTGCCTCTTCACTAAACCCTGCTCCAATGAGGCGGTCTATTGCACTAGAATCAATAATTTGTTCATTTTTTTGTTTCAATTCAACCAGAGTATCACGTAGTCTTGGATTGTCAAATGGCTTGCAGGCAAAACTGATAGACTCTCTTACTGCGTCTTTGACTTGATCCTCAGTTGGTTTGTCTGTCTTGAACATTTCTTTAGCTTTTTCAATTTGCTTGTCAGTATCTACACCATCAAGCAATCTGTTTATAATATTGTTAAGCGAATTTCCTCCTGAGGCTTCTTTGATGGTTGATTTTTCCTTGTTGTCAAGTTTTTGATCTAGTCTTGCAAGTCTTGATGCCAAGGTTTCAATTGTATCCTCATCCGCTCGTCCTTCTGCAACCATCTGCACTAGCTGTTCAAAAGACAATCCTTTCTTTCTCTCAAGTGAATGAGTATCTGTCATGGCATGATCACACACGCCAACTGCATCTACTATGACAAAATGATCTTTAGTTGTTGCATCAGGAGTAACTGCAATCAAATCATCCGATTTTATTATTCTTGTTCCTCTTCCTTTCATTTGATCAAAGTATAGTTTTGATTTTACATCTCTCATAAACAAGATACATTCTAGAGGTCGAATATCAGTTCCTGTTGCAATCATGTCTACTGTTACTGCAATTCTTGGCATTGGTGAATTTCTAAAACTTGCAATAAGATCGTCAGGTTTTTCACCTGTTGTACGATACGTGATCTTTTTACAAAATTCATTTCCTTTGCCAAACTCCTCTCTGATTATTTTGGTAATATCTTCAGCATGAGAATCGTCTTTTGCAAATACCAGTGTCTTGGGTACGGTGTTTCTGCCGGGAAATATCTCCCCTAATTTATCCCTGAATGTTCTAACAACTAGCCGAATTTGATCAGGGGCTACTATATTTCGGTCTAGTTGAGTTGCTTCAAAAACAATGTCCTCGTCAAGCTGTTCTGCCCTTTTTTCACGAGTAAGTTTGTCTCTTTTTTCTATTATTTCCCCTGCATCAATTTTACCTCCACTTTGGGTAATCTCTGTGCGTATTCTGTACACTTGATATCCTACATTGACACCGTCTGCAACTGCTCTTTCATGAGTGTACGTCATGACTTGGTTATTGTCAAAAAATCCTATGGTGTGTTTAGAAGGAGTGGCAGTAAGACCAATGATAAATGCATCAAAATAGTCTAACACTTGTTTCCACTTGTTGTAAATTGATCTGTGGCATTCATCCACAATTATAACATCAAACTCGCTAATTGGAATATCTGGATTATATTGTATTCCAACTGGTTTTTCATCTTGAGCTGCAAGTTCAAAGACAGATTTTTCCTCGTTTTCTGCCTCGTATTCTTTCTCACCTTTTAAGATGGAATACAATCTTTGTATTGTTGTAATTATCACTTTGTTGACAGGATCAATTGTATTTGATGATAACTGTTTTACGTTATACAATTCAGTTATCTTTCTTCCATCATCTGGTGTAGAATATTGTTGAAATTCTCTTTCAGTCTGTCTTCCTAAATTAGATCTATCTACTAGGAATAAAATTCGTTTTACTTTAGCATGTTTGATTAATCTATAACTTGCAGTTACTGCCGTGAATGTTTTTCCACTACCTGTAGCCATCTGAATTAAAGCACGCTGTCTATTTTTTGTAAATGAATCTTCCAAATTTTTGACAGCTTCTTCTTGACAATTCCACAAGTTTTTGTAATCAAGTATGGGGATTTTTTTTAATCTGGCACGTAATGTTTCAGATTCTTTTAGCCACTCTGATAGAGCTTCAGGAGTGTGAAAAGTAAAAACATGTCTTGATCTAAACTCTGGATCTCTTCTATCTGCAAATAGTGTCTCTACACTAGTTGTTTCATAAGAAAATGGAGGTAATCTTGGACCCTTGTATTTTTCATGTAATCCTTTGAGATATCCTTCAGATTGTTCTGTTACTCCAGACAAAGTCCATCCGGCAGGTTTTGCTTCTACTACTCCCACTGGGACTCTATCTATGAACAAGGCATAATCTACAGCGTCTTTTCCTATTGGAAACTCTCTTACTGCAATTCCTTTCGCTGCACCTAGGTTAAGCTGAGAATAGTCTTGGATAATCCAGCCTGTTTCTATCAACATCTTATCTATTTTCTCTCGTGCTTGGGCTTCTGGTTCTACCACAATACTTCACTTTATACCTCGTATTTTAGATTCTTTGATCAGAATCATATTTTTGAATATTTTCACATACAAATCTGTACGTCATCCTAAAACCACTAGTTTTATTTAAAATCCTATCAGAATTGAAATTTTATACAAAAGCAATATGAGCGAGACTTTTCTAATTCAACTCTGTTGAGAGTAAATGAGTATTATACTAAATCCTGAACAAAGCGAGGCTGTAACACATATGGGAAGCCCGCTTTTGATTGCAGCAGGTCCAGGAAGCGGTAAAACCAGAGTGATTGTTGAACGAATTAGATATCTAATTGAAAACAAGGGACTAAAACCATCTGAAATTTTATGTCTGACATTTTCTGAAAAAGCAGCTCAGGAAATGAAGGAAAGGCTGGAGAAAATTACAAATGTCTCAGAAATGCATATCAGTACATTCCATTCTTTCTGCCAAGATGTTCTAGCAGATAATGTACTTGATTCAGGAGTTGGTATTGGTTCTGGTGTAATGACAAGGCCTAGCACACTTGTATGGGCCTTGAAAAATATAGATTCATTTGGTTTTGAACACATTGAGCTTGGTAATAATGCAGTAAATGTAATTGAAGCACTAATTGATGGAATTAGTACATTCAAAGATGAATTGATCACTGCCCAAGATCTTGCAGATTATTTGGAAAAAAAATCCAAGATGAAGATTGATCTTGTCTCAGATGTAGAACAATTAGATTACCTACAAAAATTATGTGACTTGCATAAAATCTATGTAAAACACCAAGAGTATCTTAGAAAATCCGGATTGATTGACTTTGATGAAATGATTACACTTACAATAGAACTATTCAGGAAAAAACCAAATGTTCTTGCAAAATACAAAAATCAATTCAAACATGTTCTAGTAGATGAATTCCAAGACAACAACTATGCACAGTTAGATCTGGTAAGAACACTTGCACCATCAGGAAACATAACTGTAGTTGGGGATGATGATCAAAGCATTTACAGATTCCAGGGAGCCTATATTGCAAACTTTCAACACTTTACCCAATCATATGAAAATAATGTCAAACTAATTATTTTAAAGCAAAACTATCGTAGTACTCAAAATATAATAAATCTGGCAAGCCAACTCTTGCAAAACGTCCCAGATAGGCAGCAAAAAGAGCTATTTTCTAGTAATGAGGTGGGTGAAAAGGTAGATGTAGTAAGATGCAGCCATGACATGGCTGAAGTAGAATTTGTAGTAAATGCAATAAAAGAACAACTCGGAAAGACTATTCCAAGAAGAGATGGTACGCAAAAGCCACTCTCATTTCGTGATTTTACTGTACTATCCAGAAGAAGAGCAGATGGCAAGAAATTTGCACAAGCACTAAACGCATATGGAATTCCTGCCACTTTTGTTGGAGAGGCAAATATATTTAATTCTTCAATAGGTCGTGATCTTATTGCATATCTTGAGATTGCATCAAATCCAACTAAATCCGGACTGGCATTATTTAGAATTCTAAAGAAAAGTGGAATCTCTGATCAAAATATTGCAAGAATAAATCAAGAGGCAAGAAAAAGGAAAAAGGATTCTATCACATATTCTGACTTTGTCTATGATGTACTAAATGATCTTAATGTGCCAGAACTTGATCAGTTGGACGAATTATTTGATATTACAAACCAGATACAAAAATTAACTGCATTACAAAGCGACACAGTAAGTAAAGCTGTTTTTGATATCATGATGTCAATTACTGACTTGTACAAGAGTGTAACACAAAATGACTCACTTGAATCAAGACAAAAACAGACCATACTAAAAGAATTGTACCATCTATCACTTGATTTTGAATCGCAAAACAAAAAAGGAACACTGGGAGAATTTATCGACTATCTAAGACTGTTAGGCGAATTTGATATAGAACTAGAACAAAATACTGAGATTAAAGATGCAGTGCAGGTTTCTACCATACATCAAAGTAAGGGAAAGGAATTTCCTTTTGTTTTTGTAGTTGATGTAGCACAAGGAAAACTACCATTACGATACAAGGCAAAGAAATTCTATGTGCCAAATGATTTGGCAAAGGGATTGCTCCAAGCAGAGGATGAAAAAGCACTCTCCCTTCGAGAAGAGCGTAGGTTGCTGTATGTAGCCATGACTCGTGCTCAAAACAGGCTTTTTATCATATTTCCCACAAAATACGCACAGAATATACGCCAAAGCAAGCCTTCAGTGTTTTTAGAAGAGATGGATTTTGAAAATAATCCTCTGATACAGGTAGTTGATTTCAAGGGAACCTCACAGGAGACACTACTCCAGGAACAAGACAAGATGGATATCATACGACAAGACTTGCAGTCAAAAGCTACTCGATTCATCAACCAAATGCAACTTGAATCTGCAATTGCAAGGATAGTTGATCTTGCCAAGGTAGACTATTTTGAAAAAAATCACAATCTAGAAGGATTTGATACAAAAGAACTCTTTACTGTTGAAAGCAATAATGACATAGAAAAAACACTTGTAGATGAAAAAATTCCATTAATCAACAAAGATACATTGAAACTGTCTGCAACAAAATATGACACATATATCAAGTGTCCAATGCAATTCAAATTTGCACATGTCCTTGAAGTGCCCATGCCAGAAACTACATATTTTAATTTAGGAACTTCAATTCACAAAGTAGCAGAACAGTTAACCAAGAGATACAAGGAAAAACTGTCTATTAATGAAGAGATTGCATTAGAGATTTTAAATAAAAACTGGGTATCAAATGTTTACTCTAATGAGAAAAAAGAAAAAGAAGATTATGAAAATGCAAAAAAGATGATACAGATTTTGCTACAATGGTATCAAAATAATCCTAATGTTTCAATAGATGCTGAGAAGAGATTTCAAATTAAAATTGCGGGAGTACCTGTTAACGGAAGTATAGACAGGATAGAGCAAAGTCCATCTGGGGAATATCAGGTAATTGATTTCAAAACTGGTAAAGCTTATGAGACATCAAACTCTATCAAACAAGATACACAGATGAATGTCTATGCACTTGCAGTACAGGACTTGTATGGCAAACTGCCTGAAAAGACATCTCTTTTCTATATCAAAGAGAACAAGATGATAGACAATTTAATCAAAACAGACACTGTTGAGAAGGTAAAAAATACGCTTGAAGATATAACCAAAGCCATCCTAAACGAGGAATTTGAAGCCAAACCTGAGAAAGGCGCCTGTTTTTTCTGTAATTTTAAGAGCATCTGTGATTTTGTGGAATCTGATTAAAGAGAAAAATGTTGAATGATAAGAGTGAGAACTTTCTAAAGGGAGCGAAAGAGCATCAGAAGCTTGTGGAATAAAGATCGAAGGAAATAACAAATGAATTACTTTGATTCAAAAGGCTAGTAGACAAAAATACCGTCCAGTTTAATTATCTCTAATTCTCTTGCCATCTGTTGGATGTATACGTATTCGTAGATGAATCTGGCGATCTAGGGTTTAGTGAAAAATCTTCTCCCTTCTTTACTCTAGGTTATGCCATAATGTTAGATGATGATTCCAAGTTTATAGAAAATAAAACTCGAAGATTACGCAAGAATATGAATAGAAGTAAGAAGATTACTGGAATGCAGGAATTCAAATTTTCTAATGATTCAGATACAACAAAAATACGATTTCTAAATAAAATAGTTAACTTTGACCTAAAAATAGGTACAGTAGTAGTAAGTAAAGACAGTGTAAAACAAGAATTAAAAAATAATAAAACTTTGCTTTACAACTATATTGCAGTACATGAGATTATAGATACCATTATAGGTCAATATCTTAAACCTCTATCTCCCTACAACCATATTCACTATACTATTGACAAAAATACTAGCATTTCAGTAGACGATTTCAATGAATACTGTGAAGGGAAGATAGAAAGTTTAGCTAGACCGAGAAAATTTGTAGGAGATATAGAAACCTCGATTAGTCATTTAGATTCAAAATCTCATTCTTGTTTGCAAGTTGCAGACTATGTGGCAGGAGCAATATCTGCAAAATTTACTCGGAATGAACCAAAATACTATGACATGATAAAACACAAAATACGACACAAACAGAAATGGGATTGGTATAACAGAATTAACTGGTGACTCTGAGCTTACTTATTCCATCCCGTGTCCACGGGCATCTATTGTTGGGCTCAGATCCTACTGATCGCTCAGTAGACTTTACTCACCGATGATAATTAGAGTTCTAGAATATTTAACAGTACCGTAAAAACTCAAGTTTATACCGTAAAACAACCATATACGAGAAATCACCTCATGCATATTAAATACCTAAAAAAGGGAAATATTGTATGAATTTAGTTAGACTCGCAATATTGAGTTTCAATCCACCTCTACAAGAAAAATGGAAAAATGCAGGTTTTGATAATGAAAAAATCAAGATCAAGACATTTCCTGTTACAATTGATAAACAACCTAATGCTGATTGGCTGATATGTGAAGCAGAAGTAACTTTACAAGATTTTCCAACTCTTAAAGATAATAAAATAATACAGATCCCAGAAGAACCACGTAAAGAATTAGATGTCAGCATAGAAAATATAGCAAACATCCTAGCCGTTTCTGAAATGTCTCAAAGATCAATTTCATCTCCACACCCTTGTATTGGGTTTAGACCAAAAAACCAAGATGAATTAACATGGTTAAATCAAACTAATGGAATTGAATATAATTTGAAGATGATTCCCTCATTCCAATTTACGGTAGAAAATGAAATGAAGAATGCAAATTTTTTACAAGATAGATTGGGAGGTATCGCTTTAATGGCAGAGAGTCTTTCTAATAGCCATGTTTCAGGAAAATTACATGAATTAATTAGAATGCTTGAAAACGCCTTTGCAACAAGTTCCAAACCTTTAGCAACCTTGTTGTCAAAATTTCTAAAAGATTCTCCATTTCAATTTACTGATAAGGAAATTGAGTATATGGTAAAGAGTCTACGAGATCAATCAACCCATGCAGATACAAACAAGCCAATTGTAGTGGAATCTGATATACGACCTTACATTTACAAAATGGAAGAAATTGCATATGATGTTTTATTCAATAAAGCAAATTGGCATACTCCAGACATCAAAAGAAGAGATATTCTAAAGCCTAAAGCAGGAGTAAGAGGAAATGGTACGGCATTTACATATCAGCATAATGATGGATTTGCACACATAGTACAGATGTTTGATCCTTTTGGGGCTTTTCCGTTTAATCTTAGTGGTATGCTTACACATAATAACACAAAATTTTGGTTTAAAAAAGCTGGAAAAGAAGAACTTACAACCGAAACATATCCATTTCATGTAGAGCCAACTAAAGAATCTCCTTCATGAGCCGAGCCTTTACAGAAAGAAAAATTGACCGATGAGCCGTTAATTGTACAGAACCAATCAACGTATTCTGTATAGTTGACGGGAGATAATTTCACCTGTCAAGTGTCGGGAGATTATGGATATAGGTGATTTTTGGTATAAGGTGGATGTACAAAACACATCAATCCAATTATAGCTCCGAGGGTATCACCTATTACAAAATCAAAAGGAGAAATGAAATGTGCGGTTATTACGCCACCTAATACATATGCAAGATGTAGGGCCTTTATTTTTGGATTTTCTTGATAAAAATTTCTAATTGCATGAAACGTCGGGATAACGGAAACACTATCTGTAACAGGTCCTACATCATCATGTAACTCTCGCCTGAAAACACGTCTAGTATCATGGCAAATAGGACACGGATTCCTGTTACTCGGATCAAGAATAGCATCACAATTTCTGCACCTAGATGACATCTGTTTTCACTCTGTTTTAGAAAATTTAGATTTATTAGTATTGATAACCCCTTTAGCAACCAACTTCTATTTTTGTCTTGCATCTCAAACGATTTGACTAGCATATAATCAACTAATGATCATCAATAAATAAGAAAATCACCTTGGAATCTAGAACGGGAATGTATTGCGACAATTTGAACACATTCTGGGAATGCCAAGTAGTTACAGACATGAAGGAATACTAATGCATATTTAGTTTCCTGAAAACAGTAATTCATTGTCAGACAGAAAAGAATTAGAACTTGAAGAAATTCGATCTCTTGCTTTGGAGGCTCTAAGGAATTTTATTAGTGAAAAGACATGTGGCGATTTCGTAGGATTACAGCATACTTATTTAATTTATGAAATAGAATGTATTGCAGCTCAGAAAGGATTGATTCCAACTCCATCAGGTGGAAGATCTAATGATGCCAGAGTCAACGAAAATGAGTTTGCTAAAATTCTTGAGGTGGTATCGGATTTGATGACAGAGAGAATAATAATGTGGGGCATGAACCGTAGTAATCTAGCCCCTCCTTTCATGTCAATAACATCTTATGGAAAGAAAATGTTAGCCGGAGAAGATGTAGTACCTCATGATCCTGAAGGTTATATCAAAATGTTCAAAAATAAAGTACCGAATTCAGATCCACTAATTCTCACATATCTCACTGAAAGTGTACAGACTTTTAGAACTGGCAATCTTTTAGCATCATCAACGATGCTGGGGGTGGCATCTGAAGCTGCTTTTGACATACTTTTTGATGCTATTACAAAGGCACTTACTGGTCCAAAGAAACAAAGCTTTGAAAAATTAGCTGAGAGTATTCGTACCAAGACAAAATTTGATGAAATGATGAAGGTAATAGAACAAAACAAGAATAAATTTCCTCAAGAAATTGAAGAAAATATCTCTAGTGAACTTGATGGAATTTTTAACTTAATTCGATATCAACGAAATGATACAGGTCATCCTACTGGTAAGATAATAACACGAGATCAAATGTTTGTGTCTTTGAGGCTTTTCATTATGTATTGTAGTAAGGTTTACGCCATCGTAAATTGGCTTAACGGTAAGCAGATCTAGATCATGAACAAGAGATATTTTTGGCTGCTATCTTGTCAAATTCTATTATTCACAGTTAATTACGCATACGCAGAAACTGTAAGTCAATCAAAAATCATCACTCAATTAGATGATATTAACAACTCACTAAAAGGAATTAACGATAGAATTGCAGAAGCTAATTATGTTAATCTTGTTGTGATCTCAGTTTCTATTCTAATTGCTGGAATAGCAGTAACAAGTGCATATGCTACAGCATATTTTTCACGGAAACAATTAGAACAGACAGGTAAGGAAATAAAAATGAGGTTTTCTCCACGTGTAATAATTGATGGACCAAAACCATCACAAGTAGTTATGAAAAATGGCGGTGTGCATATTTATGATGACTTTGGAAAGAAAAGATCAGATAAATGGTCGGACGTTGATCATATTATCTTTAAAATTATCTTCAAAAACATAGGCGGAGATGTTGCGACTAATATATCACATATTAAAATTGTAAAAGATGAACAATTTACCTCTAAGGAATTTGAAGAAAAATCTGATATTCCACTTGGATTGATTTTAGCTCCAAATCAAGAACTCTTTGTTACATTTAATGTGGACATAGGAAGGTTTGACATATTAGAACAAAAAAATCTCTTTGCTGGACTTTCTATTGTATATGAAGATTTGGCAGGAAATAAGAAATACGTAGGTGTAATTTATGGAATACATCGAGGTTCTAACTACATTGTCAATTCGTGGTTATCGACCTAAAAAGCAACATCCGAAACTTTCGTTCATAAATACATGCAATTTTCTGTGATCAGGTATGAAGAAAATTGACATGGATACAACTATCATACTTGCAATAATGATTGATATTTCTAGAGTTTTCAATCATTTTCATTAATTCTAAAGGTCTTCAGTAATTCAACTTTTTAGTTATCCCATATCAATTATCATAGATTTCATCATTCCATCTTTTTCATTTTCAAAATTACATCTTTACCTTTTTTTGTAATTTAAACAAAAACTAGTTCGTAAAAATGTAATACTCTTTTTTTGTACCAGAAATCTGTAAAGTATTGTATCATTTTACACTCGCGAAATAGTTCATTTGCATAAGTGGTCCCAAAAACTTAACAATATGGTTCGGTATCATAACTAACATGAACAATGAAACCATGAAAAATGAGAAAAATTCAGGGGTTTCAGACGCTGCAGTTAGTGAAACCCCCGGGCCCGCCATATCTGTTCTACCGAGCACCTTGTTTGACGACTATTCTTCCTTCAAAATTTCTCAATATTGATAACCAACACAAGGGAATACAAAGAAGATATACTAGCTTATTTCCATACACTTGCATCACCATGAAAATCAGACGGATGAGAATACAAAATCTATACTCATACAAAGATGTTGATTTCAACCTTTATGATTACAATGTAATAGCAGGACCAAATGCAAGTGGCAAGACAAATCTCTTAAGAGTACTTAATTTTATACAAGGAGATGAACAATCATCAGGTAATATCGATTACCGAAGGCTTGAAAAGAAGCATAAATTAGACCCTGACAAAAAAAGCTCTGTAATTCTTGAATTAGAACTCTCCGATTATGAGGCAATCATGCTAATGTCTCTTATTTTTAAGCAAGATATTGCAGTTACAAATGCTCCAGAGAGTTTTAAAAAAGTGGGTATCGGCCTTTATTGGGAGGATACAATTGACGACGATACTATTCCAATAATAATATTCAGGTTAGGAAATGGTTTTTCTGTAATTCATTATCATGGTAGTGATTGGATGTGTTTGTTAAATCAACTACCGATTACCGACCTGGACAAGAAATTTGAGATGCTAGTAAATGTCGGACAAGGTGGAAATAACGATTATCGTACCAAGTATTCACAACAACATAATTTCGGACCAGAGTCTCTATTCGTACAAGACAAATTTAGACAACAATTATTGAAAGGAGATTCTGTCAATGAGTTTCTTACGGTAGATAACATTGGCATAAAGATGACGTCACAAATTGAAGACATGAGATACAATTCTCCTGTCCAAATATATCAAAAGAAAGTCTATGATTTTATTCAAATAACTAACCGAACTAGCAGTCAAATCAATCTTTGGTTTTTGCTTACAAAAATCATAGCCCGGCAACTCATTACCATTAAAGAGCTTAGGCCATATTACAACGAGCTTGCAAAGATGTTATTTGAACTCCGGACGGTCGAGGGATACGCTCCGAGAGAATCACTTCTTTCCTCAAATTTTTCAAAAATATTTTCAGATGTATCATATGATGTCCGACAACCTCTGGAGGTTAGGCAAGGTATTCCTGAGGATAAAGAACCTAAAATTACCATAATTGAGAATGGAAAAAGATATCCTATTGAAGAATCTGCTGCCGGATACTTTGAAGTTTTGTATCTTTTGTTAAGTAGCATCCATGCAAAAGATAGTGTTCTGATTCTTGATGAACCTGCTTTACATTTACACCCAACAAAGATCAGACAGTTAGGTCAAGCATTGCTAGACATGGTAGAAAATTCCGGGAATCAAATCTTAGTAATTACACACTCTCCCTACTTCGTTAACTATGCCATTGTGGCAACATCTAACAAATCAGGTGGGCTTCTCTACGTAAAGAAACAAGGTGTTACAAGTGAAGCAATATACAGACCTGGTGGCCTTCAGCTCGAACTCAAGCCACATCTTTTCAGGCCAGAGATTTTCTTTTCCAAATGCAACATATTGGTAGAAGGAGCAGCAGATCTAGCCACATTTGCAGGTATATCGGAAGGCTTTGACAATGTTCTCGATGTTTATGATATTACTCTGATAGATACGTGGGGAAAAGGCGGTATAGAGAAATACATTCCTTTACTAGATGTCTACAAAATTCCATATGTTGCTATGGCCGACAGTGATTATGCTGGTCCAAAACAGAATGTGATCATATTAGAAGGAAAACTTGAAGACGAATTGAGAAAACTAGGTTGGGATCCAGCCAAAAAATATAAAAAAATTGATCCAATTATAGCATTTGAGTTTATTTCTGAATTGATAAAGACAAAAGAAGGTAAGGAAAAAATCAAAAATAGTGATTTTTATTTTATACTTAGAACTGCCTTATCTAAAATAGATGCAAAGATCTTGTCGGTCTTTGATACTATCTGATTAACCTTATGGTGGATGATATTGTTCCTTTTTAGGATACTTGTCAGAGAGAGCGGATCTGGAAGATGGAAGGAGTATGAAATTGTTGTTTAGATTTAATTCCCGTCAAATTCTTTCAGCCATGTACTTTTATGACTACTGAATACCACGTCTTGTTTTGTAAATTATGTGACTATTCCACATGTCTATATGGGTAAATGAGATGTGATTCAACTATTCAAAGCAACAAACAAGAATTATTCAAAAATAATGTTATGCTAAATAAAAAAATTTTTCTTATTTTTTTAGTTCTGACTTCTATTCCTTTTCTAGTAATAAAGTAATATGCGCTTCTTCCTACTTTCTTTCCAGCCTCAATTAGTTTTAACATTTCTTCTTCTGTGAGGAGATCTTTTGGTTGTATCTTCTCATGATTATCCTTGAACATTGTAGGCCTTACCCGTCCACAACGGAATCGTAGTCATGTCTGGAAAGATCTTTCTTGCCTCTTCCGCAGCGCTGACAAACTTGAGGTAGGTTTCCTCCTACAGTACTTTGGATAAATTCTTGGTTGATATTTTAAGAAAATGTTTTCTACAATTTTCGTAGATTTTGTAGATTCTCATACTAATCTACAATTTTCGTAGATTTTGTAGAGTGTCAACTATTCCGGATGAGATATTCCTTAAGCATCGGTAATGAAAATCGATAAATCCCGCGTTTATAGCTATAAACAAGCCCTTTTTCCTCCAGTCTTTTCAAGTAAGTAGAAAGGGGACTCATTGCCATCTTTGAAGCCTTTACAATTTTTTCAAATGGAATGTCTGTATCGGTAATTTTAGACATTGAAAACAAAACCTTCTTTTCATCGTCACTTAACATTTCCATTCTTGGATCAAAGAAATCATACTCCAATTGTTTTACAATGGAATGTTTTATTCTATCATAATCTGATTTTGTGATTTTTTTCTTATCTGAGTTATTGATGATTTCTTTACAATAAAATTGTATGAAATATGGATATTGACCAGTATCAATTACAATCTGATCTGTAAGATCAGGAGAAAATTCACAACCACTTTCTTTTAATGGTTCTACAATAGCAGCCCTGGCAGCTTCTCTAGTCAGATTAGTAATCTCTATTGATTTGAACATTCTTTCACTATACGAACGAGATGCTTTGATGTTGATGTGCATCGTGGGCAAGCCACATAACACAACATAATACTTGCATCCTTTCTTCTGCGCTTCATTAATTACTCCAATAAAATCAGTTAAAGCATACCATCGTTTATTTTTTATGTCTTTAATTGTATGAAATTCATCAAAAAGAAAAATTACTCCCTTGTAATCAGAGTGTTCAATGACTTTCCAGTTGTCTGTAAGATATTTCAAGAGATAATCTTCTAGCGGAACGCTAGATGATGCTTCATATGATGGCTCATAGTAAAAAACATCAGGTACTCCGACGGATTTTGGTTTCAAATAATTAACGATGGCACGAAATTTTCCTGTTGCCTTCTTTAATGTAGAAAAAGTTTCTATGGCAGATCTTAGGCCATGTTTTAATGCCTTGGCAAATTCAACCGGATCACAGTATTTGTCGCTAAACTGAGGTCTTTTTACAGGCAAAAATCCCTTCTCTACACATATTTTATTGAATTCTTCCATTAGAACAGTTTTGCCAACTCCTCTCAGACCAAAAACGATTAGATTTTCAGTAGCACCATCATTGATATTTTTTAGCATTTTAACAAAGGTTTCAACTTCAACATCTCGGCCTGAAAGAAACGGTGGTAATACACCAGAACCCGGATTAAAGGGATTGTTTCTTTTTGACAACACCTCTGTTTGTCATGAGTTTTTATAAACAGTACCTTATCTTTGGTTCAAATAATCACAGTTCAAAATTTACGGAATTGTTGTGTTGTAATGACTGATGATGATGTGATACAACACTTCTAATCTCTTTGACGAATTTAACTAATTCATTGAATAGAGCGGAAAAATAATCATGAGGGCTACTTTCAGTCTACCTAGTTTTATACCATGTTTGCCATTTTTTGGGTCTAGATTACTAACTTTGAATCTAAAGAGAAAGTGAGTAGGACCGCCAGCTATTGCATACCTGTTAAACAGTTGGAAATGTGCCATGTGGTTTCTTAATTCTCGTAATAGCCACAACTTGCTATTGGAAAAATCATATTTACCACTTGTTTTTTGTGGGCGTTGAAAATATTTGTTAATGATATCAAGAACATCTTTTTATCGTTTATCTGATGTCAATAATGTATTTTTTACCTTGATTGAAAGACCGTACCATGTAAAAATAATGATTTCATGTGATCTTACTTGTTTTCTTGATCTAAAGGTTTACGACAAGCTATGGATACCTGCAGTGTTTCTGTAGATAGGGCTTATTCTGATAGTTCTGAATCTGTTTCAGTAAAGCATGTGAATTAGGCAATTATTGATGCAACCAGTTAATCTGTTAATATCATTAACTGTTAGTGTGATTAACACATTAACACATTAGTTTTTTTAGGTTTTTTCAATGGGTGAAATCTGATATATTGGAATAATTGAATAACTATGTAAGAATAGCGTAGTTGTGTAGTAGAATACGAGATTTTTTCTAGATTAAATTGTGAACCGGAGGGGGATGTCAGACTATATGGTTTCATTTTGACATTCCAATTGTTAATCATATTCAAGAATGGTTTACAATAGAGATTTTTGAATTTAAGTTTTAGGATGGTTACATTTTACTTAGTTCTGGCTTCGGGGGGGGGGGGGGGGATTCGGGTACTAACATGGGCGTATTTTGGGCCCACGTGTATAGAAAAATCAAATTTGAATTACATTAATTAAAAAATTTGCAATATGGAAAATTGGTTACCTTACCAATTAATTTTTAGATTTTCTTTAGAAGATTTGGTAGATTTTTCTGAAATGTTTTGTCATGGTTTTGTGTTTGTCAATTTGATTTTTATCAATCTAACTTTCTGCGAATCTAAAGAAGCTTCTTCGCGATTAAGGTTATTATCAAACCTGTTATGATTACAACACCTGTACCAACAAGCCATTGCGCCCACTTTGGTTGCATTTTAATCCATTGTGATGGTTTTTCAAAAATAGTTATCTCTTGAAATCCTTGAATTTGAAAGACTCTAGATATCGCAGGACTCAAGAACACAAATTTCTTGTACTCGCCTTTGTGGAGAAAACGAGTGTTATGGTCTTTGTGTTCAAATGCTTTCTTTTGCAGGTCAGAAGCCAATTTGTATAGTTCTTTCAATCTAGTTTCTGTGAGATAACTGTCATTATCATAGTGAACGATTTTGTGCATCTCAACTAACAAAGCCCAGTGTTCAGAAGACAGTTCTTTAACCTGATTTTTATCAATCATTTTTTCTAAAACAAATTTCAATCCATTTGTCAACTTGTCCCCATATTCCAGATCAGAATCTACAATAGCACGCATTATCCAAAGTGTTGCCCTCAGATCAGAATCTTCACCCGGTGAATTTGGCCAACCATGATCATCTGGGTTTTGCGCATTGATCAAATTTTTGATACTTTGTTGATAAAGCGATAAATCGAAATTTTTTAGTTGAGGAAATGCGTAAAGTACCTCCGCAGTGTCTCTAAAAATCCTCCCCTTAGAGAAAGTCCACAATCCAGAGGATGATTGTTTAAGCCAATCAATTCCCAAGGCAATCTTTTCATTTAGACATTTAACGGTGCTAGGATCCATCATATCTATGGTATCGGACGTTAAGGAAGTTAAGAGAGATAGGACGTAAACAGATGTCAGCACTTCCGGTAGATCATTTGGCCAACCACCCTTCGGGCTGCTTTGGTCAAGCAGAAATATGATACTCGCGATATCAAATTCATCAAATTTAATTTTGAACAAACTAAGGATCAAAAGTGCACAGGCTGTATGTCGGACTGTAACCTCTGGCAGAAGTTTAAGTGCATATCGAGATCCTCTTTTTTCATGAAACTCAGAACCGTAACCGTTAATTTCGTCTTTTTCAGATTTTCCGCGGCATTTGTAAATATTTTCAAGTAATTTTTTAATTGCCGGATTGTTTTGGTCTCCAGTGTATTCGCGTATTGCTTTCACAGCCATATAACTTACCGTTAGACTCTGTACTTGAGTAGCAGTTTCCAGAATCTTCTTTTCTCCAGGTGTAGCAAAATCCGATTTTTCACCCTTTGTAATAGATCTTCCCCAAGTCCCTAATTCTTCTTGCTGATCCGCTAATAGAAATAGAAGGAAACCCTCAAAAAATTGCTTATGTTGCATCGAAAGATCATGACTTGTATACTAGTAGGAATATTTAGCATTTAGTTCTAACATCATTATCTGTACTATGATGTTTTTATTCGGAATTATATCGTAATTTTTATGAAGTATCCAAATTCCCATATTATAGAATGTCATTATTTTGTACTAGAATTAATCAGACTATCATTTTGTTGCTTGACTGCAACAAAAAATGATCATCCAAAAACTTTTCAGAGCTTAGTAAGATCAAGTTTATAAATTTAGCATCCACAGATGTATCAAGATTTGACATTAAAGTGGTTACATTTTGGTGACATACATTTTGGAAATAATTCTAGAGATGACTTTAGTATACCTTTAGTAAATTTTCTGGAACATCTAAAGGATTTGCCAGATTTAGTATTTATCACAGGAGACATCGCGGATAAAGGAAAAAAAGAGGAATTTAGAAAGGCATCTGACTTTTTAGACAAACTCATAAAGATGGGGTTCAAAAAGGAACAGTTCTTTGTCATTCCTGGGAATCATGATGTTGAATGGCATACATGTAATTCAACTGACAGACTAACATCCGAAATGATAAAAAATATGACGGAAGAAAAATTAGACGCCTTTTATGCTCCTTTTGAAAATTATGATGATTGGGTATCAGATTATTTTTCTAAAGATTTCATATTCAATAGAAAACATAAGTACTATTACCAAAAATTTCCAAAAAAAGAATTCAATGTAACCATAACAGCATTCAATACCTGTCTTAACAGTCATTTGGCAGAATCAAATCCTTTGCATCTTGAACATGGAAGTGCCGTAATTGGAAGAACCGTCATTGATGATCTGATGAAGGAGATAGCAGATAGAAAAGATAATGAGGTAAGAATAGTTTTAGGGCATCATCCATTAGAATCACTATTAGAAACAGAAGCATATGAAGGAGTACAACAAGATATTAGAAATTATTTCGATTTTTATCTAAGAGGTCATCAACATCTTCAGGCAATTGATCCATTTGAAAAAAATGCGGATATTGATGGCTATACTCCATTTCTAAGTATCGCAACAGGAGCACTACAACAAGAGGGGGATAGGATATATCCAAATTCAATCAACATGGTAGATATTTCATTTGATAACCGAAATCTCAGAGTTAATACTACTATTTGTCCATACATGCCTAAACCTTCGCCCGGGAAGTTAACAAGTAATTCACCAGAAAGTTATCTCCTAAGAAAATTGAATAGAACCAATTCGGAGGAGCCTAAACCTCTTCAACCACTCTACACGATCTCTATTGATGAACAAGAAACGGAGATCGATAAGTTTTCTCAATTGCAACATGCATTAAAACATCCCAACACTCCAATTGGTGAGAAATTTCTTTACTGGGATCCCAGTGCTGCCAAAACTTGGGCTGAAATATGCAGTAGTAATGTCTACCGACTGCATCAAAGCATGTTAACTTCAATTGACAGACCAGATACTGGAATCAATAAAATGATAGAATCTATTAAGGATAAAGGCAAAATTTTTGATTTTGTTAATTTAGGAGTAGGAGGCGGTCAAGCTGATAGAAGTATAATCTCAAAATTAGTAGAAATTTTGCCAAAAAATAAACAAATGCATTACATTCCAGTAGACCAAAGTCTGTCAATGCTTCAATATGCAGTAAAAATGGCGTCAGAATTTGATAACAGAAAAGTCAAAAGTACACCAATTCTTGCAGACTTCCTACAACTAGAACGTTTTAAAGATTCGATTTGTAGTCTAGCCATTAATCAGAAGATCTATGGTTTCCTCGGAGGAACTATTGGCAATTTTAAAGAAAGTGAAGTGTTAACGCCAATACTAAAAACGATGAACGAAAATGATTACATCATCATAGGAGTAGGTTTGATCAAAAATAAAAAAGCACCTGCAAATTTACAGGAAGAATACTCTATTCCACAAATAAAAAAATTTATGTTCAATCCATTGTTTAATGCAATAACCTCTCTGGACATGTATAATCTCCAAGAAAACTTGAACTTTGAGCACAGGATGAAAATGATTAACAGCTTGAATAGTAATGGAGTAAATGTAAAAATTATTTATAATCGCAGTGATGTTAGAAATGCTCAAACTATTCAGGTCAATGTAAGTCCTTGTAATCAATGGCAGGAATATTTTATTTCTACAAGATATGAACTGAAAACATTCAAAGACTTTATTGAAAATTTCATTGTTGAGGAAGGTACTTCAACCTTCAAGTTAAAACTAATAGGCGAGGAATCTAAAGCAACAGACAACGAAAGTGCGAGCCTCCTCCTACAAAAAATTAGAAATTAGATTATTGTCATATTAGGCATATTGATATCGTGAAGAAAGAGATCCAAAATAGACAGCAGGCATATGTCTCGAATCAAAGATAATCTTTTAATATTCTTATTTCTGATAAATGAGCGATTATTATTTTGCAAGGCGATATTGTTACCAAACAACGACTTTTTGAGATAATTTGGGAAAAACTTGATCCTAATTTCACGTATGCGATGAAGTTTGAAGCCATTGATAGATTGAGAATAGTCCCATTGAACAAACGTGAAGTGTGCAAGATACTAGACATACTGGAAAGACATCCTGATATGATGGTAAGACATGAAGCTGCATTCGTACTTTTGGAGCTCGAGGAAACTAATCCTCGCTTGTTGAAGAAAATGAGACCTGATATTACAGCTGCACTATCTAGACGCGTAAAATATGATAAGAGTCTGGTGGTTAGACATGAAACACTTGAGGCGTTGGGGTATGTTGGCGATGAAAGCTGTCTGAGTCTTCTACGACTATCAGCAAAAAATCGCAATAAAGATATTCGAGAGTCAGCGCTAGTTGCACTTCAACTTCTTGAGTTCAGATTGAACAAGGCGCCTCTATCCAAACTCCTATGAATGTAACATGAGTGATTACGAGCATTCACGATCTAACAAATAGAATGAGACACTGTTCATCAATTTGGAGACCAATTCGCAAACATTTTACATACAGCCTTGAATTGTGACGGTTTTGTAGCCAGTGACAAACGAAAGTATGATCCCTGATTCCGAACTAGTTCCTTAGACGAAATGAAACATGCCTCTGGAACTATTGATATGCCAGTTTCTTGAATCAACTCCGAAGTAATTTTAATAGGATTCTTGGATTCAAAATCATCTCTAGAAACCATTGCATTGTAGCCTTTTATGCTAAGGGGATACTTTCTAAGCTTTGAGCCTAATAGAGATTTGAAAACATCAAAGTTGTGGTGGAATATATCTACTTGTGATTCAAAGTGATGTATGTGCTTGCTGGAAATGTCTTCCATATTTCTTGAGAGAAAAATTTCTCCAAAGAATTTTCTGCTCTGTTCAGATCTGATAAGTCCATCAGTGTCATAAATTCGATCTAATTCCTCGCGATTTGGAGGTTCTAGGACTCCCGAACTTTTCACCGCCATATTCTCCATGCGTAACCACAGGTCCACCATTAGTGCAGTCATTCCAACCATTGATGGATTCTCGCACATGTGAAATTGCCACTGACCAATATTTTCAGCTAGGGTCCTCGGGCAGAATGCCCAGCCTAGTCTAAGCCCAGGAAGAGAACATGTCTTTGAAATTGAATTAATTACTACCAAACGCTCGCTGATACCTACGCTCAACGCGGTATTGAGACAATCAAATTCGGCATCAGGACCAACATCAAATTCACAAACTCTGTCATAGACTATCCAAGACCCAATGTGTTGTGCAGCCCTGAAAATCTTATCCAAGAAGGATACATCGTATGATTGACCAGTTGGATTTGACGTATTGCAGAGAACTACTATACTAGGATGGAACCGACGAATTGCTTGTACTGCATCTTCAGCCAAGACGGGCTTGGTTGGATCTTCTGGAAGAACCTGATGAATTTTGCCTCCTAGTTGATTCACTACCCTTTCGAAGATTGGATAATTGTAATCTATAAGGAGTACATTCAGAGGTCGCTCTCTTGCTAGACAGCTGAATGCACCATATATTGCCCCTGCTGCTCCGAATGTTACTACAGCTGAATGTGATCTTAAAAGATCATATGCAGTCTGTTTCCTGGCCCTAAATGTTTCATAGGTCTCAATGATTTTGAGCAGAGGTGGATATCCGATACCATTAGTGTAACACTGCAAGAGATTAGATTTATCATACTCCATTCGAAGAAATGATCTGTATAGCGGTGGAGGATCCAATTCATTTGCACCTGAGGACAAAAAAAAGAGTCGAGAGCGATTTGGTGTACGAAATATTGTTAATTGCTCGTCTACCACCGAGGTAAGCAGCGTATCTCCAAACTGATAGCGTTGATTAGACTGAATTCGTATCTTAGTCATTTCAGTTGTGATATCTATCGTAGAATTTCGTAGAAAGGAACTCCAAAGTATCCATTTGAGTGATCCTCATATTGAAGAATATAATTGAGAAATGAATATTGATCATAATATTATCCCACTAGTCCCATTTGTCGGAAGTTACGGTATTCAGGATTTACCAAATATTGATCCGTTCCTTTCTTGAGAAGGTTGATCATCGAAACCGTGGCCATATCTCCAATCACTCGTAGTGCTGAAGATGTATTGTAACCAGTATATTCGTTTGACCAGAAAAATTGTCCTGGAGAAACCATTCGAGCTTCATTAAAATCGATATTTGGAGGAAAATCAAACGCACCACGCAATCGTCCAGATTTGATTTCCCTGACAAGTGCGCCTGAATCTACTGCCTCGGGGTAAGATACATTTATCACCAATCCACCATCTGGGATACAGACTAGATCATCATTACTCAAGACAACTCCTGCTGATCTAGGAGTGTGAATGCTAACTACATTGCATGATGACAAGAGATCATCCTTAGGGCGGTACTGTATCTTTAGTCTTGTTTCCAAGGACTTGTTTCTTGTCCTGCTATAGTAACAAACATCACGGATCCCAAGACCTTTTAAAAGAAGAGCAAAATGGGTTCCAATGTCGCCCAAACCAATGATACCTATTCGTAGTTCATCTAATGAATACGCTGTGAATTCTGTGACATTACCAGTTCTTCCAAGATCAAATACATTTCTTATCATAGAAAGCATTAGAGTCAATGCATATTCTGCGGTTGCGGCAGAGTCTGCTCCGGGACAATTTGCAATAGCGATACCACGTTTGGTGGCTATTTCATGTGCAGGGATATACACGCGGTAGTTTTTGCTGTTGTATACTATTGCCTGAAGTGTGTCTACACTTTTTATTACTTTTTCCGTGACAGTTTCGATGCCGCCAAGAATGTATCCTGATTTTCCCTTAAGAGATTCAATCAATTCCTCTTGTGTGGCAGAATGCTTAGCGAGCCGATACACCTCAAATCCTTCATTCTCAAGATCTTCCTCATTCTTCCGCGAGAGAATATTGTCTGTCACTAAAATCCCTTTCTTGGACATTGCGCCTCTATTTCTTGTGGAAATTATAAATCATTCTTTGGAAAATATTGTCGCTTCTTTGGTTGATGATATAAGATATCTGTTTTTAATCAACAAGATAGAGTATATTCTAGTATAGCCATAAGCAATTATGGAAAATTTTTAATTTTAGAACACTCATAGCTTACGACCAAAATACCAACTTATCTTGATCTTTTAGCAATCCTATGAAAGAACTGACTGAAATTCGTTTGGTCTCACCTTGGGATTCTTTGACTTCATGAAAATTTCTGCTGTTGAACAAAACCAAATCTCCTACCTGCGGCAGAATTTTGACTGAATCCACTCCTCTAACAGCAGCAACATCATATTCATAACTCTTGGGAATAGCATACCTCTCGTCAGACTCGTCGCGCCAAGGTCTATTGTAAACAATGGTTGAGCCTCCAGTAGTTGGAGTTTGAATGTAAATATTCCAAGTAATCTGCGCTGAAATATGGCTGATTGTCCAAGTAGGTCCATCGACTGGAGCCCAGTCATAATGTAACAATAATGGGTTGGACATTACTCTGACAAGCCCAGCAAAGTAGGGTTCTTGCATGTTTTCTAGGGCTATGTCAACATCTCCGCGCCATGCATCCTTCAAGTAGCTAATTACTAGGGGTAAGAAGTCTCCGCTATCTCTGAACATTTCTTTGCGAGTTGCATTGGCTAGTGGTACGTTAGCAAAGTATGTTTTTTTTTGTTCCAGACTGTAATCATATTCAAATTGTGTAAGCCCAACCTTCCCAACCATAGGATACACAGTTTCATAATAATCGAATCCATGAGCAAGAATCCCATTAGCTGCCAACTTGCAGACTTCTTCAGAAACGAATCCGGGAACTATGATAGCAGCTATTTCATTATCTAATAGCTTGATCAATAAAGTCTTGTCAACCTTTTTTGTTGTATCAACTTGCCACTTCATTATTTAACTCGCTTCATGTTTTGTATCCAGATCTAATAATGAAGACTCGGATCAAGGTTCATAAATATTCTAGTATTTTATTTGAATCTTCTCCACTTAAAGTAACAGAGGTTAGGCCTATCCTTTTTAACAGATCGATCAGTTGCTTGTAGTATTTGTTTATACCAACCATCTGGGAGATATGTTTCCAAGTGTATGATAGTCAACACGAAATAATGAGTGCTTTTCTAATACCCGAGATATTTCGGGAATGGTACAAATATCATATTGATTATACAATGTTCTTTCTAGTTTTCTGTGTAGAATAACTTGAAATATACAATCCAGTTTTTTTTATGCCTATGCTTCTATCAGGATGCCAAATAATCACATAGGCGTTTGATTATTATCTCAGATAGGAAGTGGAGGGACAGGTAGACAGAGAGTATAGAGAATAGATATGAGGAATTTAGAATCTGCTTCATCAATAATACATCTACAAATCATATCGGCGATTTTCTAATATCTTTACTAGGCTCATCCGTCGCATAACGATCGTCTAACATTTCTCTAAAATTATCGTCATACGAGTTTTTGCTCTCTTTCCAGACTTTTTGGAATAATTCACTTTTTCTCAATTTGTCCAACCATTTTCCCCACTGATCCCATTCGTCATTTTTTGTCATTCTCCAAGTTCGTTCAAATAATCCTATCATAGCGTCTAAATAGAAATATACGATATCTTCATCTGATAGATTTTTTTGCGTAGATTGATTGCCATTAACATATTTTGCAATATTAGGATGTCCAGCTAGAAATAATGATGCCTGTGCAAAATCGCTCCTAAGTTTTTCATAAATGTTATTCCTAACCTCTTTACGTTCCAGATAAACCTGATATGCCAAAACAATGAAAGAACCTGTCAAAGCGATGTCAGCAAGTAAATGAACCTGATCCAATACGCTAACCTTATACACAATAGCTACAAACAATATCACAATTGTCGACAAACCCGCAAGGATTATGCCAGATTTAACAATTCCAAACATGGCATCCATAATAGGATACAGGAATAAAAGAATATTCGCTATGAAACTAAATTCTAGTATGAAAACAAGTGTACAAGCAAATTTTGAACTCGATAAGAAAATAACGGAGGATTAATATTTTTAGGTTTGAAATTTGTTACAATTCATTTCATTTACGATATTTATTTCAAATGAATCGATAATTTTTCTACAAGATTCTCATCATTCCATACTTCAGCATCATTTTCATCTGGATTTATTATTCCATAGTGTTTGTTTATTTGTCCACTTTCAATTCGTATAGTAAGTGTCTTATCTATTTTTGAAACTGTATACGGTCCAAAACCAAGATGCCCACTTAGGCTAATCTTTGGTTGTATTTTTTCAATTACTTTTGTCATGGCAGCAGGACCAATACCAGAATCAAACTTTTTGCCATATTCTGGAACTATAGGACTTTCATGAGTGCACAGTATATCAATTCTTTTGAAATTAGTAGATGCAATTCTTAGAAAATCTTCAGAGGTAGATCTTGGAATATTGTGCCTTGGAATTCCTTTTTCAGACATTATTCCGTTGATAAAACCAAATTTTATTCCCTCAATAGTTCGTATCTCGCCATCACGGGCAAGCATTTTGGAACCATCTTTGTTCTTTACAGATTCCAATAAATCCACATTATCATGATTTCCAAAAATTGCATGTGTTGTAACTTTTTGCGTAAGAAGATTCCAATCTTCACGTGTCCACGCAGAGCCCCAGTCACCAAGACCTACAAGTACAGTTGGCTTTGTTTTATCTACAATTTTTAATAACCAATCTAAGGCACCGCCTTGATAAATTCCTCTAAAGGATTCTTTTTCAAAATGAAGGTCACTTATTACTAGAATACTCATATCATGATTCTTCAATTTAATTATGTAAAGTTTCTCGTAGATACAGACTTGATTATTTTAGAAAAACACTATTAATTTTAGATTCATCTTGTTCTGCTACAAAATATAAAAAATATCTCAAGATGAACTTTTATCTAGCCATAAAGGAACTCCAATTTACGTTGGCCTAAAATGAACAAGAAAACTATGGAAATTCTTGCATGTCCTTACGATAAGCATTTTCCACTTGAGCTCATTGTCCTTTCGTCAAAAGATGAAGTCATAACAGAAGGTGTGATATTTTGTCCAAAATGCTCTGGGTGGTATCCTATAATAGATGAAATTATCAAGATGTTACCTGATGAGTGTCGAGACAAAAATCAAGACATCGAGTTCTTGAAAAAACACAAAAATAATCTTCCTGACAAAATTGTGAATAAAGGATTGCCGTGGCATTTGTGAACAAAATGGTTGCTCTTACTTGGTGTTAAGAAATATGATCCTTGTTTTCAAAGTCAAAACTGCTGCAGGCGATGGTTTTATGCGTTTAACATCATACTCCGACTTTTCATTAAAAAAAGACAATTCAATCTTATCGCCTATCATTATTGGACGTCCCTTAAGATCATCTTGTGCATATTCACATTGTTCCGAGTCTAGAGTAATTTTTTTTGTTGAAAATAC
>Ga0307374_10002592_pt1 | contig 31878 bp, 17 predicted proteins | sample OX3MG_FD_202532 | JGI IMG/M metagenome (GOLD analysis project Ga0307374, IMG submission 202532) | Soil microbial communities from Risofladan, Vaasa, Finland - OX-3 | ecosystem: Environmental > Terrestrial > Soil > Coastal area > Acid sulfate soil | place: Finland: Risofladan, Vaasa | collected... | reverse complement strand
GTTGAAAAAATGCCCGCGAACCGGCCAGAAGACTCTTGCGCGAATCGGCCATCGCGATTCGAAGACTCTGATGATACAAGAGCGCCCCGAATCCATATCCGCCGCGTCCTGCATACCGGTGGTCCTCGGTCACTGGCTGGCGGTGTTCCGCCCGTGCTTCACCGCGCCGGTCTGGCACCACATCCTGGTGCTGGCGGATCGAGACCACCTTCCAGGAAGTCCGCGAGCACCTGGGTGTCGAAACGCAACGGCAATGGTCCGATCTGGCCATCTTGCGCACCATCCCGGCGCTGCTCGGCTCTACTCGCTGGTCGCCCTTTGGGCGCACGGATTGATGGGCGTACCGACCATCGCGGTCCGGTCCCATGCGACCGCCTGGTACAATAAGTCTCAACCCACGCTCAGCGATGCAATCGCGGCCGTCCGGCGTGTACTTTGGACCCCGCAGGATTTATCCGCGTCCCGGTCAGGCGGCGAGACCGTCGAAATTCCCGCCCGATTGCTAAATCGATTCGTGGAGACTCTGTGCCTCGCCGCGTGAATTGCGGAAAGTCGAGCACAGGAGGTCCAACAAATACGGCCACTACTCATCTTCCACGGCATCAAGCGCCCCCTCCCGTAGGGGACGCCAACAATTTCAACGGCTTGAGGCTGCTCTGCGCGGCAAACCGACGCGAAACGGCAACGCTGCGGCATCAAGCGAAACCGCTTCGCCGACAGCGCAACGGACCGCACCTCCACCACGGCCCGTAGTTCGTGCTGCGTTCTCTGCCGCATCGCAGCCGGCATCTTCGCTCGCCGCCATCGATCGGCGATCCGCGCCAGCAGTCTGGCCGGGTTGGACGGCTTGGCGCCGGCAGTCGATTGCCTCACGCCCCGACTGCACGGGCGAGCGCGACGGGACGCCCGGCCGGCAGGCGACGGATCAGCACGCCGCGCAGGCTGCCGCCGCAGGGCGCGAGCATCGTCGCCGCCAACCAGGTTGCCGCAAGTGTCACGACAATGTCCGCCATCGTTCGGCCACCGCCGCCTATACTCGCAGATCGTGCACCTTGGATTTGATGCGGACCGGCTTGCATGCCCGACTCGATAACCATCCGGCGCACCGCGGAGGCGATCGAGGCGCTTGCGGCCCACCTCGTCGCCGAGGGCCATTGCGACGAACGATCGATCGAACGGGCGCGACGGGTCGCTGCCGAGACCGGAGAGCGCGTCGATCTCGTCCTCAAGCAACTCGGGCTGGTAGCCGAACGCGGTCTGGCCCAGGCCTATGCGGCGTTGCTCGGCGCGCCGCTTGCCGGCGCCGAGCGCTACCCGGCCGAGCCGCTGTTCCCCGATCGGCTGGAACCCCGCTTCCTGCGCGCCGCGCGCGCGCTGCCGGTGGCGGTGGAGGCGGGCGCGCTCGTGCTGGCGATGGGCGACCCGCTCGACGCGTTCACCGCCCGGGCGGTTGCCGCCGCGATCGACCATGCCGTCGTGATCGAAGTCGCCGTGCCGATCGAGCTGGAAGCCGCAATCGACCGGCTGTACCCCGAAGCCCGCAACGAGGATTCCGAACCGGCCGCCGCGGGGGAGGCGCCGCTCGAGGAGGATGCGGACCGCCTGCGCGACCTTGCGAGCGAGGCCCCGGTGATCCGCCTCGTCAACCAGCTCATCGCCCGCGCCGTCGAGACCCGCGCCTCCGATATCCACATCGAGCCGTTCGAGGACCGGCTGCGCATCCGCTACCGTCACGACGGCCAGCTCTCCGAGATCGACAGCCCGCCGGCCCGGCTGGCCCCCGCGATCATCAGCCGGATCAAGATCATGGCGCGGCTCGACATCGCCGAGCGCCGCCTGCCGCAGGACGGGCGGATCAAGCTGGCGGTGCGCGGCCAGGACGTGGATTTCCGCGTCTCCTGCGTGCCGGCGCTGCACGGGGAGACGGTGGTACTCCGCGTGCTCGACCGCAGCGCGGTCGCGTTCGATTACCACCGGCTCGGCCTCTCGCCCGCCGTGGTGGCGCGGCTGGAAGCGACGTTCGCGTTGCCGAACGGGATCGTCCTGGTGACCGGCCCAACCGGCAGCGGCAAGACGACGACCCTCTACACCGGCCTGCTGCGACTCAATTCGGTCGCCCGCAAGATCGTGACGATCGAGGACCCGATCGAGTTCCAGCTTCCGGGCATCAACCAGATCCAGGTCAAGCCGCAGATCGGCCTCGATTTTTCGCATCTCCTGCGCGCCATCCTGCGGCAGGATCCGGACGTGATCATGGTCGGCGAGATCCGCGACCTTGAAACCGCCGAAATCGCCGTCCAGGCCGCGCTCACCGGCCATCTCGTGCTGTCCACCCTGCATACCAACTCGGCCGCCGCGACGATCACGCGGCTGCGCGACATGGGGCTGGAGGACTACCTCGTCGCCGCGGTGCTGCGCGGCGTGCTGGCGCAGCGCCTTGTACGCCGGCTCTGCCCGGACTGCCGGCGCGCCGCCGCGGCGCCCGCCGAGCTTGCGGCCCGTCTCGGTCTCGACCGGCTGGGTGCGGGACCGACCCCCCGGCTCTGGCATCCCACCGGATGCCCGGCCTGCCGCGGCACCGGCTATCGCGGGCGCATGGCGATCGCGGAATTCCTGGTCCCCGACGCTGCGATCGCGCAGCGGATTCTGGCCCGCGCCGCCGAAGCCGAAATCGAAACCGCGGCGGCGGCCGGTGGCATGTTGCCGATGTTCCAGGCCGGACTCGGCGCCGTGCTGGCCGGCGAGACGACGCTTGAGGAAGTCGCCCGCAGCGTCCGGGCCGACGCCTGATGCCCGAGTTCCGCTATGTCGCGATCGACCCGGCCGGCGCGCTCGCCCGCGGCACCATGGACGCACCCGACGCCGACAGCGTGATCGAGCGGCTGCGCCGTGCCGGCAATATGCCCGTCTCCGCAAGCGAGGCCACGCGCGGCTCGGCGCTGGCCCAGTTGCTGCAAACCGACCTCGGGCGCGGCCGGGCGCTCTCACGCCAGGAGCTTGCGGATGCCATGCGAGAGCTTGCGACCATGCTGGGCGCCGGCCAGGACCTCGATCGCGCGCTCCGCTTCCTCGTCGAGACCGCCGCCACCGCCCGCATCCGCGCGGTGTTCGGCCGCGTGCGCGAGGCCGTGCGCGACGGCGGCACGCTCGCGGCAGCCGTGGCCGCGGAGCCGCGCAGCTTCCCGAAGCTGCTGATAGGGATGGTGCGCGCAGCCGAGGCGGGCGGTGCACTGGCTGCTACGCTCGAGCGTCTGGCCATCCTGTTCGAGCGCGAACGCAGCCTTGTCGCCACGGTTCGCACAGCAATGGTCTATCCGGTGCTGCTGCTCATCACCGCCGCCGGCTCGGTGACCCTGCTGCTGACCCGCGTCCTGCCGCAATTCGTACCATTGTTCCAGCAGAACGGCGTGCCGCTCCCGGACTCCACGCGTTTGCTGATCGGCGCTGGCGCGGCGCTTTCCTCCTACGGGCTTTATGCGGCGGCCCTTCTGCTGATTCTCGGCTTGGCCGCGCGGGCGGCACTGCGGCGGCCCGGCCCGCGCGGCCACGCCGATGCCCTGCTGCTCCGCCTCCCGGTCATCGGCGCCCTGGCGCGCGAAACGATGGCGGCGCGGTTCGCGCGCACGCTCGGCACCCTGCTGGTCAACGGCGTGCCGCTGCTTGCGGCCCTCGGCATCGTGCGCGACACCATCGGCAACCTGGCCGGGGTCGCGGCGGTCGATCGCGCGAGCGCGAGCGTGCGCGACGGCGGCGGACTTGCCCGGCCGCTGGAAGCCGCCGGGGTGTTTCCCGCGCGCACGGTCTCCCTGCTCCGACTGGGCGAGGAAACGGCCAGGCTCGGTCCGATCGCGCTGAGCGCCGCCGAGATCCATGAGGAGCATGTGCGGCTCGGCGTCCAGCGCTTGATGGCGCTGCTGGTGCCGGTAATCACCATCGTGATGGGGGCGGTGGTTGCCGGGATCGTCAGTTCGCTGCTGCAGGCCATGCTGAGCCTCAACAATCTTGCGCAGTGACCGGAACCGCCAGGGCGGTCCCGTTGCGGTTGCCACCGCGAGGCCGGGTTGCTGTCTCCGAAGTTTCTCTTGTCAGGTTCGCGCTTTCCGCTTGCGATGCGCGGATGGTGTGGACGAACGCGGGTGCGGGCAGTGACCGGGCGATGACGCCGGGCCAGGATCGATGCTGACTGAGTTGCTTGCCTGGTGGCTGCGCCAGCTTGCCGGCCTGCTGCCGGCGCGACTGCGGAGCTCAGATCGTGACAGTCCCATGACGATCGTTTCACTCGTCGCCGGCTTGGCCGGGACCGGGAACGGTCCCGCGGCGCCGGCGGTCGAGATCGCGATCCGCGGCCGGCGTGGCGGAGCGACCCTCTGCCGGGTCGCGCTCGACGAGGCGGGGGTGGCGGAGGCTCGCGCCGCGCTCGCGGGCCGGCGGCGCCCGGCGCGCGTGCTGCTGCGGCTGCCCGATGCGGTGCTGCTTGAGCGCGAGGTAGCCTTGCCGCTCGCCGCGGAGCGGGACCCCGACGCGGTGCTCGGCTTCGAGATGGATCGGTTGACGCCATTCCGGGCCGCGGACGTCGTCTGGCAGGCAACCGAGCTTCGGCGTGACCGGAGCCGGAACCGGCTCCTGCTGCGCCTGTCGCTGCTGCCGCGAACGCCGTTTGCCGCTGTGCTGCCTCTGCTTGCGCGCATTGGGCTGGTGCCGGAGGCGGTCGAAGCGCCGGCTCCCGGCGGCGAGACGGAGCCGGGGGAATGGCGGCGGCTTGCGCTCGGTTCCCAGGGGCTGACCGGACGGGCGGACCGGCGGAGGCTGCGCCTCGCCGCCGCCCTGGTCGCGGCGCTTGCGGTTGTCGCGGCGGCGCTTCCTTTCGCGCGGCAGGCGCTGGCCGAGCGGGAAGTCGCAGCGCACATCGCCGCACTCGGTCCGCGGGTGGAAGAGGTGGCTGCCCTGCGCCAGCGGGTCGGCCGCGCCACGGGCGAGGCCGACGCTTTCGCCGCCCTGGCAGCGCGCGTGGGCAATCCGCTCGCGGTGCTCGCGGCGCTCACCAACATCCTGCCGGACGACACCTACCTGAGGAGCCTGACGCTGAGGCAGCGCCAACTGGCGATCACAGGCCGCTCGGCCGCGGCGGCGCGGCTGATCGGGTTGCTCGCCGCCAATCGCCTGATTGGCAACCCGGCCTTCGCCGCGCCGGTAACGCGCGCGCCGGCCGGGGGCGACGAGTTTGCCATCCGCGCCACCATCACGCCATGAGGACCGGTTCCCTGCCCGAAGGCCGCCGCGGCGCGGCCCTGGCGCTGGGCCTGCTGGCGGTTGCCGTGATCCTGGTCTGGGCAGGCGGCGCCGCGCCGCTGCTCGGCTGGTATCGGGACCGCGCGGTCCGGCTCGGCGAGCAACGCATGCTCGCGGCGCACATGGCGGCCGTCGCGGCGACCTTGCCGGCGATGCAAGCGGCCGCCCGGCACGCCCGCGCCGCACCCCCGCGCGAAGCCTTGTTGTCCGGCAGCTCCGACGCGGTTGCCGCCGCCGCGTTGCAGGGGACCGTCGAGGGCATCACGCGTGACGCCGGAGCCAACCTGAGCAGTGTCACGATCCTGCCCGGCGAACCGGCGGGTGCCTGGCGGCGGATCGGCCTTCGGCTCGACGTGCATGCGCCGTTTGCCGTGATCGTGCAGCTTTTGCGCACGATGCTGCGCGCCGCTCCACCGATGGTGGTCGATGATCTATCCATGGCCGGGCCGGCGCTTGGCACCCCGGGGGAACCCCGGACGATCGATGCCGCGTTTACCGTCTATGCGTTTCGGCGCGGTGCGGCGGTTAGCAGTGCGGCGGGCCCGGCCACCCCGCCTGACGCACGTCCGGCCTTCACCGAGTGAGCCGGCTCGGCTTCGTCTGGCTCGGTGCGACAGCCGTGGCGCTTGCCGCGGTGATCGCCGGGGAGATCGCCGGAAGCGCTCCGCAACTGCCGGCAGTTGCCATTGTGCCGCGCCCCACATCCGGCGGCGCGATGGCCGGCCCTCCGGCGGCGGGCACGGAGGCGCACTGGATGACGGTGATCCTCACCCGGCCGTTGTTCGCTCCCTCCCGCCAGGCTCCGGGCGGCTCGGCTGCTCCGGCGGGTGCCCTGCGCCTGTCAGGGGTGATCGTCGGGCCGTCCGGCAGGCAAGCCATCTTCGAGCCGCCGGCCGGCGGCAAGCCAGTGGTGGTCGGGGTGGGCGAACGGGTGGGTGGCGCCGTCGTACGCTCGATCGGACCCGACCTCGTGCTCATGACGGGCGTCGATGGGCCACGCGTGCTGCGGCCCTCCTTCGGCCCGGCGGGAGGCACCGTGGCAGCAGCGCTGTCGCGGCCCGTGCCGCGCATCCAGAGCATGGCGGTACGGCTGATGAAGGCGAAATGAGGACGGGAGGCAGGAGGAAAGAGACTCCCCCTCCGTGTCTGAACGCCGCCGCCGCTACTCGTTGCAGATCATGCCGGATTGCCCCGGAGCCCCTTGCACATTGCCCGGACCGTGCGAGCAGAGGTCGTAGGCGACACCCTGGCGGACCGATGGGCTTTGGTAGAGATACGGATGACTCCAGGGGTCGAGCGGCAGTTTGTTACCCTGGAGATAGGGCCCGTTCCACGAGCCGACGCCAGCCGATTTCTGCAGCAGAGCCTGAAGACCCTGATCCGTGGACGGATAGCTGCCGACGTCGAGCTTGTAGAGGTCCAGCACGGACGTCAGTCGCTCGATGGACTGCTTCGCCACCGAGACGCGCGCGTTGCCGAGCTGGCGCAACACGGCGGGCGCCACGAGACCGATCAACAGGCCGATGATGACGATGACGACCAGCAACTCAAGCAGCGTGAAGCCATCCTCGGCGGGGCGTCGCGGCGGCGGGGCGCCGATCGCGCGCCGCATCCATACCCGGCTGCCAGTGCGCGCCGCGGCCCCTGGCTTCGTGCGAAGATTGCGCAGGATGGCCAGTATCCCACGGGGTCCGGTCCGCGGGCCGGTCGCGCGGGAGCGTCGGCTGGTAAGCAAGTGACCCATGCCAGTCCCTTTTCTTCGTTGCATGGTGCTGATTGCAAACATCGATGGGTCGCCGCCGCGCCGTGGCGGCGATCCAGGCGGTGGAACGGCGCGCCGCGGATACTGCATCACGATTCCGACCGCACTGGCGAGCCTGGTGTGCCACATCTCATGCTGGCGGTCGGTGACGGCCACGCGCGCACCCCGGCCGCTTGTCGCGCCTGCCGGCGCAAGGTTCGTGCCGCGGTGCGCCGGCTTTGCCGTCGGGCCGGCGCCCTGACAACGAAGGAGGGAGGCGCTTTCGCGCCCCCCTCCCGCTGGCTTTGGATCGAGTCCAGGCGTCAGAACTGGAAGTCGTTCATCAGGTCGTCGATCGCCGGCCCGTTGGTCGGCACCCAGGGGTTGGCCCGGCTGGCGACTGGGTCCGGCAGGTTGTCCCGGCTCCGGTCGGTGATGGTCGGCAGACGCCAATTCCGCTCGATGAACTTCAGGAGCGAGACGTGGTCGGCGTAGCCGTGCACCACGCGTCCGCCGCGAGAGTACGGCGAGACGATGATCAGGGGAACGCGAGTGCCGTCGCCGAAATAGTCCACCGGCTGGATGTAGCCGCTATCGTAGTAGCCGCCGCCTTCATCGTTGGTGATGAACACCGCGGTGTGTTCCCATAGCTCCGGGTTGGCTTTCAGCTCCACCAGGATCTTCTTCACGAACGCGCCGAAGATATCGTATTTCGACGAGCTCGGATGGCCGTCATTCAGCCCGCCCGGCTTCACGAAGGAAACCGCGGGAAGCGTACCGTCGGCGATGTCGTTGTAAAGATCCGACGTGTCCTTGAGATCCTTGGTGCGGATCGCCGGGTTGGTCATGATCCTGGTTTCGTACTGGAACGGGTTGCAGATGTTGCAGTACACGTTGGCTGGGCTGGCCGGGTTCTTGACGTAGGCGTTCCAGCCCTCGCCGTAGTAGTGCCAGGAGATGCCGTGAGCCATCAGATCGTCGGCGATGGTCGGCGTCGAGGACGGCGGAATGGTGAACGTGTCCGTGGTGTCCACGGTGCCGTCGCCGAAATAGCCGGGATTGTAGTTGTTGAGCAGGTAGTAGTGCCCGGGCTGGCAGTTCGGCTTCGGATGATCGGGCAGGGCCGACAGGTAGCTGGTGATCGGTGCCACGCCGGGCTGCGTCGTGTCGGAGCATTCCGAGTAGGAGCCGCCCGAATAGCCGTCCTGGGTGTAGTAGTCGTTGGTCCCCGTCTGCGGGTTCGGATTCTCGATCTCATTGGCGGGCGGCGTCATGGCGTTGCCGTGACCGTCGCTGTACCAGAATGCGTCGCCCGATCCGAGCATGATGTGGTTGGCGCCCGTGCCGCCCATCACCGCCTGGTGGTAGTTGTCGTTGATCGTGTACTCGTCGGCGAGCTTCTTGAAGTACGCCAGATCGCCCTCGGCCATGTCATAGAACCCCATGGAGGTGGCGCCCTCATGGGTGGATTCATCGTTAAAGCCGGCGGGCTGGGCGGCGCCGTTGGAACCCGCGCCGATCGATACCTCGACCCACGGGAAAAGGTCACCCACGCAGCCGCTTGGGTTCGCGGCACTGCCGTGTGCCACCGAACAGTCGGTCTGCTGCCACATCTGGTAGAAACGGTGCACCGGGCTGGCGGCATAGGCGTCGTCGGACACGCCCGGGCTGAGCCGGAACGGTCCGCTCGGCAGATTGGTCGCGTTGGCGATGCGGGTGTCGATGGAGTGGGTCGGCAGGCCCGAGGCGCCGGTGGTCAGCAGGACAATGTCCTGCGGCAGAAGGCCGTAGTCGGCCGCCGCGGCCGCCGCGGTTGTAGCAAACGGCGGAGGAGCGGTGTCGCTGGCAGCCTCGGGCGTACCGGCGGTGTTCGGCGGCGGCAGGGTCGCATAGGGGCCGGTGATGGTCGGGCTGATCGAGAAGCTGTCCGTGTCGGAGGCTTGGTCCTGCACCGCCGCCGCGTAGCGCGGACCCGGCGTGCCGTCCACGTTGATGATCCCTTCCGAGAGCAGGTTGAGAATTCTCTGCCCGTGCTTCGGCTGGTAGGCCCCGAACACGTGATCGAAGGTACGGTTCTCACCGATGATGATGATCACGTGCTTGATCGGCGTCAGGGTCGTGTGATCGTCCCACCCGTGATCGCCCCAGCCGTGATCGCCCCCATGGTCGGACTCCGCCGCGAGGGCGGGACTGAGCGTCTGCACGGACATGGCAACGATGGACACGCCCGCGTAGAACGCGCGGCGCAAACTTCTTCGGCGCATGATTTTTCCCCCGTTCGAGTAGTGCGTGCATAACCCTAACGATCGGGCGTGACGCGGCGTTGGCGCTCCCATGTCGAACGCGTGAAGGCTTCGTGACCAAACCTGTCGCGACCGGCCGAAGTGGTTCAGCGGCACGCTGCGTTGGGCAACGCCGGGAAACCGGCGAATCGCATGACGCGGGTCGTGGTTCCGCGTCATCCAGGCGAAAGCGCGGACCCATGCCGCATGGGTCTCCGCCTTCGCTTGGATGACCGAAATCGTGCCCCTCCCATGACAACCGGCTCACCTGGTTCCGGGCGTCGCCACATCGCCTGTGCGGGTGGCAATTCCGGGCGGCGGATCGTGTTGCGGCGAAGGACGCATGCAAGGCCGTTGCACTCCTGGCGTCTGCCCGCGGTGGCGCGGCCACTCCCGCGCAAGTGATTGGAGGTCGCTGGTTTGCGTGCGGCGGATTGTCCGCCGGTGCCGCAGACTGGCGGTCGCGCTCACCACGCCGACCGCCGACCCCGTTTCAGGCCGGGCGGGATATTCGCGCCCCGGGACGGCGCAACTTGTTTAGGCTCCACCTCCGACACCCCACGCTTCCGCCCCGGAGAGGCGCAGAATGGCCGCGAAGATTTACCATGTGCATCCGTTGGTTGCCGGACCCGCCGGCGCGTGGTCCGGCCTGTTCGCCCGCGTGCGCGCCATGGGCTTCGACCATGTCTGCCTGGCCCCGCCCTTCGCTCCGGCCCCGGATGGCGACATCTTCGTCACCGCCGACCACGAGGCCCTGCATCCGGCACTGGGCTGGCGCGGCAGCGCCGATTCCGGCCTGGCGCATCTGGCCGGGCAAGCCGGCCGCAACGGCCTGCGGCTGATGCTGGATGTGGTGCTGCACCAAGTGTCGGCGGAGGCGGCGCTGCGCCAGCACTCCCCCGGGTGGTTCAGTGCCGGATTCTGCGACGGGCCGCCCGACCCGCGCCGCGCCCCGGCGCGCCCGGATGCCGTCACGGCGCGCTTCGGCACAACCGAAGCGGCGGGAGGCCTGACCGACTGGTGGTCGGATCGCCTGGTCCGGCTGCTGCGCGCCGGCGTGGCCGGATTCCGCTGCCTCGAACCCGACCGGGTCCCCCCCGCCGTGTGGCGCCCGCTGATCGACCGGCTGCGCGCCGCGCTGCCAGACAGCCTGCTGATCGCCTGGACGCCGGGGACCGATCGCGCCGCTGCGACGCGGCTGCGCGGCGCCGGCTTCGATCTCGTGGCCGCGTCGGTGGCATGGTGGGACGGCCGTGCGCCCTGGCTGGTGGAAGAGATCGAGGCGCTTCGCGACGTCGCCCCCGCGATCGGCTCGCCGGAGCCGTCCTTCATGGACCGGCTGGCGGCCCGCCTGCCCGCCGGGGCCGACACCGCCGGCGCCTATCGGCACGCGTTGCGCGTCGCCGCCGCGACGGCCGCCGGCCTGTTCCTGCCGATGGGCTTCGAATACGCCGCACGCCGCCCGTTCGATGCGGCTCGCGCCACGCCGGAGGACATGCGGCGTGCCCAGGCGGAATCGCCGTGCGACCTGACCGAGGACGTGGCCGAGGCGAACGCCCTGGTGGACCGCATCGCGGCGCAGGGGGTGAACGGCGCCATGCGGCAGTTGACCGCCTCGTCCGCTCCTGCCACGGCGTTGCTGCGTTATGACACGCGCGACCCACGCGACGCCGGCCGTGCCGTGCTAGTGCTGGTCAACCCGGACATCGCCGCACCCGCCGAGCTGCCTCTGCGCCTGCAGCCGCTGCCGCCGCAAGCCGGCGCCGCGTTCCACCTCGCCGGGACGCTGGACGCTCCAAGCGATCCCGCCCTGCCGCTCGCGCCCGGCGAGGTGCGCGTCGTCGCCTGTGCGCGGCTGCCGGACATCATCCGCGCGAGCGACGCCAGGCCGGTCGAACGCGCGGCGATGACGGCAACCCGCATCGCCATCGAGGCGATCGCGCCCGCCGTGCCCGGCGGCGCCTTCGCGGTGAAGTGCGTGGTCGGCGAGACGGTCGCCGTCAGCGCCGACATCTTTGCCGACGGCCACGAGGTGCTCGCCGCCGCCTTGCTCTGGCGCCCCGCCGACGAACCGGCGTGGCGCCGCGAGTCGATGCGGCTGGTTGACAACGACCGCTGGGAGGCCAGCTTCATCCCGGCACGCATCGGCCCCCACCTCTATACCGTGGAAGCCTGGTGGGACGTCTGGGGCAGCTTCCGCCACGACCTGCGCGCCAAGGATACCGCCGCCGTGCCGGTGACGCTGGAGCTGGAGGAGGGCCGCCGGATGCTGGAGGCCGCGGCGCAGCGTGCCGAGGGTCCGGCGCATGATGCGCTGAAATTGCTGCTGGACCGGCTGCGGGCCGCGGACACGGCAACCGGCGTCCAGTTGCTGCTGTCGGACGCGGCGCTGGAAGCGATGCCCGCGGTCGATCCGCGGGACTTCGCCACCTGCCATGCGCCGCCGCTCCTGCTCGACGCCGATCGCCCGCAAGCGGTGTTCGCGAGTTGGTACGAGCTGTTCCCACGTTCGGTGACCCGCGATCCAGCGCGGCACGGGACGTTCGGCGATGTGATCGGCCGGCTGCCGGCGATCCGCGCCATGGGTTTCGACGTGGTGTATTTTCCGCCGATCCACCCGATCGGCCACACCAACCGCAAGGGCCGCAACAACGCGTTGCGCGCCGAGCCCGGCGACGTCGGCAGCCCGTACGCGATCGGCAGCGAGGCAGGCGGGCACGACGCGATCCATCCCCAGCTCGGCACGCTGAAGGATTTTCTCCTTGTGGTCGCCGCGGCGAAGGCGAACGGCCTCGAAGTCGCGCTGGATTTCGCCATCCAGTGCTCACCCGACCACCCCTGGCTGCGGCAGCATCCGGACTGGTTCCGCTGGCGGCCGGACGGCTCGCTGCGCTACGCGGAAAACCCGCCGAAGAAATACGAGGACATCGTCAACCCGGATTTCTATGCCGAAGCCGCGCTGCCCGGCTTGTGGCTCGCCCTGCGCGACGTCGTGCAGTACTGGACCGGCCAGGGCGTGCGCATCTTCCGGGTGGACAACCCGCACACCAAGCCCCTGCCCTTCTGGCGCTGGATGATCGCCGACATCCGCGACCGCCATCCCGACGTGCTGTTCCTGGCGGAAGCCTTCACCCGGCCGAAGCTGATGTACCGGCTGGCGAAGGAGGGTTTTTCCCAATCCTACACCTACTTCACCTGGCGCGAGACCAAGCGGGAACTGACGGAATACCTGACGGAGCTGAACGCCGCGCCGGTGCGTGACTTCTTCCGGCCGAATTTCTTCGTCAACACGCCGGACATCAACCCGGTGTTCCTGCAGACCTCCGGCCGCGCCGGGTTCCTGATCCGCGCCGCCCTCGCCGCCATGCTGTCCGGGCTGTGGGGCATGTATTCCGGCTTCGAAATCTGCGAGGCCGCGCCGCTGCCGGGCCGCGAGGAATACCTCGACGCCGAAAAATTCGAAATCCGCGTGCGCGACTACAATGCGCCCGGCAACATCGTCGCCGAGATCGCCGCGCTGAACCGCATCCGAAGGGCGCATCCGGCGTTGCAGACGCATCTCGGCGTGCGGTTCTACCGCGCGTTCAACGACCAGGTCCTGCTGTTCGGCAAACGCGTGGCGGGTGGCACCGAGATGATCCTGGTTGCCGTCAGCCTCGACCCGCACAACGTGCAGGACGCGGACATCGAACTGCCGCTGTGGGAATTCGGCCAGCCGGACGGTGGAGCGCTGGACGCCACCGACCTGATGCGCGGCCATCGCGCCACCTGGCACGGCAAGACCCAGCACATCCGTCTCGACCCCGCGGACCTGCCGTTTGCCATCTGGCAGGTCACGCCGCCCGGAGCACCGCAATGAACATCGCGCTGGCCCGCCCGCGCCCCGCTGCCGCCGCCGTCACCGAAGACCGGCTGTGGTACAAGGACGCCATCATCTATCAGTTGCACGTCAAGTCGTTCTTCGACGCGAACAACGACGGCGTCGGCGACTTTGCCGGGTTGCTGTCCAGGCTCGACTACATCGCCGCGCTCGGCGTGACCGCGATCTGGCTGCTGCCGTTCTATCCGTCGCCGCTGCTGGACGACGGCTACGACATCGCCGACTACCGCGGGGTGCATCCGGACTACGGCACGCTGCACGACGTGAAGCGCTTCATCCACGCGGCGCACCAGCGCGGCATCCGCGTGATCACCGAGCTGGTGGTGAACCACACCTCGCAGCAGCATCCCTGGTTCCAGCGCGCGCGCCAGGCCAAACCCGGCTCGGCGTACCGGGACTTCTATGTCTGGTCCGACAGCGACCAGACATACGCCGGCACGCGCATCATCTTCGTCGATGCCGAACGTTCCAACTGGACCTGGGATCCGGTCGCCGGCGCGTATTACTGGCACCGCTTCTACGCCCACCAGCCCGACCTGAATTTCGACAATCCGCGCGTGCTGAAGGCACTGCTGTCGGTGCTGCGGTTCTGGGCCGAGCTCGGCGTGGACGGGCTGCGCCTCGACGCGGTGCCCTATCTGGTGGAACGCGAGGGCACCAACAACGAGAACCTGCCCGAGACCCACGCGGTGCTGCGCCGGATCCGCGCCGAACTCGACGAACACTATCCCGGCCGCATGCTGCTGGCCGAAGCCAACCAGTGGCCGGAAGACACCAAGGAGTATTTCGGCGAGGGCGACGGCGACGAATGCCACATGGCGTTCCACTTCCCGCTGATGCCGCGCATGTACATGGCGATCGCGCGCGAGGACCGCTTCCCGATCACCGACATCATGCGGCAGACGCCGGACATTCCCGCCACCGCGCAATGGGCGATCTTCCTGCGCAACCATGACGAGCTGACCTTGGAGATGGTCACCCAGTCGGAGCGCGACTTTTTGTGGGAGACCTATGCGGCCGACCGGCGCGCGCGGCTCAATCTCGGCATTCGCCGGCGCCTGGCGCCACTGCTGGAACACGACCGGCGGCGAATCGAGCTGATGAACCACCTGCTGATGTCGATGCCCGGCACGCCGGTGATCTACTACGGCGACGAGATCGGCATGGGCGACAACGTCTATCTCGGCGACCGCAACGGCGTGCGCACGCCGATGCAGTGGTCACCCGACCGCAACGGCGGGTTCTCGCGCGCCGATCCGTCGCGGCTGACCTCGCCGCCGATCATGGACGCGCTGTACGGCTACGAAGCGGTCAATGTCGAAGCCCAGTCGGCCGATCCGCATTCGCTGCTGATGTGGATGCGCCGCACCATCGCCGTCCGCCGGCAATACCAGGCCTTCGGCCGCGGCAGCTTTCGTCCGCTGTATCCGAAGAACCGCAAGATCCTCGCCTATCTGCGCGAATACGAGGGCACCGCCATCCTGTGCGTCGCCAACCTCGCGCGCACGCCGCAGGCGGTGGAACTCGACCTCGCGGAATTCCGCGGCCGCATTCCCATCGAGCTGGACGGCGGCTCGGTGTTTCCGCCGATCGGCCAGCTCAGCTACCTGCTGACGCTGGCGCCGTACGGCTTCTATTGGTTCAACCTCGCGGAGGAGACGGCGTGGCCTTCGTTGCACACGCCGGCACCGGAGCCCATGCCCGAATACCAGACCATCGTGATGCGCAAGAGCTTCATCGAAGGCCTGCTCGCCGCGCGCGCTGTCCTCGAGCGCGAGGTGTTGCCGCCCTATCTCGGCAAGCGCCGCTGGTTCGCGCAGAAGGACCAGAACCTGAACGTGGTGCGGATCGCGCTGCTGACCGGCGGCCCGAACCCGGACTTCGTACTCGCCGAGATCGAGACCGCAACGACGTCCGGCACCGCGCGCTGGCTGCTGCCGCTGGGCATCGCCTGGGAGGACCGGCCCACCGGCGCACTTGCCACGCAGCTTGCCCTGGCAAGGGTGCGCCACGGCGCCCGTGTCGGGCTGCTGACCGACGCCTTCGCGCTGCCCGAACTCGCACGCGGCGTCATGAACGGCCTGGCGCAGGCCCGCAGGATCGAAACCGATGCCAGGACGATTTGTTTCGAACCGACCTCGCACATGCGCGAGGCCGGCGTGCCGCCCGATGCGGAGCTGAACTGGCTCTCGGCGGAGCAATCCAACTCCTCGCTGATCGTCGGCGACGTGGCGATGCTGAAGCTGTTCCGCCGCGTCACCAGCGGCCCGCATCCCGAGGCGGAGATGGGCCGCTATCTGACGGAGCAGGGGTTTGCGAATACGCCGGCGCTGCTGGGCGAGGTGGTGCGGATCGAGGCCGACGGCACGCGCCACGCCCTGGTCATCGCCCAGAGTTTCATTCGCAACCAGGGCGACGCCTGGACCTGGTCACTCGACCTGCTGATGCGCGGACTGTCCGATCTTGCCGGCGGCGACGAAACGGCGGCGGCGGATGCCGAACGCCACCAGGACTACGACGCGATCGCCCTCCTGCTCGGTCGCCGGCTGGGGGAGATGCACGCCGTGCTGGCGCGCCCCTCCGACAATCCGGATTTTTCCCCCGAGGTCGCCGGCCGCGACCACACCCGCGCCTGGGCCGCGCAGGCCGAACAGCAACTCGCCGCCGCGTTCACCGCGCTGAATGCACGGCAGGACTGGCCGGACGATGCCGCACAGGACCTCGGCCGCGTGATGGCGTCGCGCGACCGGCTCACCGCAACGCTGCCGGATCTCGCGGCGAAGGGCGGCGGCAGCCGGATCACGCGCATTCATGGCGACCTGCATCTCGGGCAGATACTGGTGGCCAACGGCGACGTGTTCATCATCGACTTCGAGGGCGAGCCCGCCAGGCCGCTGGCGGCGCGCCGCGCCAAGCGCAGCCCGTACCGCGACGTCGCCGGCATGCTGCGGTCGTTCGACTACGCCGCCGCCGTGGTGGACCGCAAAAGCCGCGAAAGCCACGCGCATCTGCCCGAACCGCGGCGCGCCGCCTTCCTGGAGAGCTTCGTGACACGGGCAACCGAAGCCTTCCTCGCCGGTTATCGCGGCACGGTGGTCGCCTCGGAACGGGGCGCCGCCAATTCAACCGCCGACCAGGCATTGCTCGATCTGTTCCTGCTGGAGAAGGCCGCCTATGAAATCGCCTATGAGGCCGCGAACCGGCCCACCTGGATCGACGTGCCGCTGCATGGCCTCGCACGGATCGCGGACTCGTTGCTCCGCACGGAGGCCGCGCCGTGAATGACATGGTCGTCGAAGTCCCCGGACTGCCGCCCGACATCGCCGCGCAACTCGCCGATGCCACACTGCGCGACCCGTTCGGCGTGCTGGGGCCGCACGACACCGGCTCGGGCCCCGTCATCCGCGCCTTCCTGCCCGGCGCACGGGAGGTCGCCATCGTCGCGCGCGGCGACGGTCACGATATCGGCACGCTGCTGCCGAGCCAGCCGCACGGGCTGTTCGTCGGCCGCGTCGAATCGCGCGAGGACTACCGGCTGCGCATCGCCTGGCCCAACGCAGTGCAGGAAACCGAAGACCCCTACGCATTCAAGCAGTTGCTGCTGAGCGAGAACGACCTGTTCCTGTTCAACGAGGGCCGGCTGTTCGAACTGGCCTTCACCCTCGGCGCCGTGCCGATCACGATCGATGGCGTGCGCGGCGTACGCTTCGCGGTCTGGGCGCCGAACGCGCGCGCCGTGTCGGTGGTGGGCGATTTCGACACCTGGGACCCGCGGCGCCATCCGATGCGGCTGCGCTATCCGTCCGGCGTGTGGGAACTGTTCGTGCCGCGGCTGCAGCCAGGCGCGCGCTATAAATTCGCGATCGTCGGTCCCGACGGAAGCCGGCTGCCGCTGAAAGCCGATCCGCTGGCGCGCGCCACCGAAGCGCCGCCCGCCACCGCCTCGGTGGTCGCCGACACGCCGGCGTTCGTCTGGCACGACGAAGACTGGATGCGGCAGCGCGCCGCGCGCCACGCCGTGGACGCGCCGCTTTCGATCTATGAGGTGCATGCCGGATCGTGGTTCCGTCCGGCAGCCGGCCGCACGGCGACCTGGGACGAGCTGATCGAACGCCTGGTGCCTTATCTGACCGAAATGCGCTTCACCCATGTCGAGCTGATGCCGGTGGCGGAGTATCCGTTCGGCGGCTCCTGGGGCTACCAGCCGCTGGGGCTGTTCGCGCCGTCCGGCCGGTTCGGTCCGATCGAGGGGTTTGCCCGCTTCGTCGATGCCTGCCACCGCGCCGGCGTCGGCGTCATCATCGATTGGGTGCCGGCGCATTTTCCCACCGACGCGCACGGCCTGGCGCGGTTCGACGGCACCCCGCTATATGAGCATGCCGATCCGCGCGAGGGATTTCACCAGGACTGGAACACCTGCATCTATAATTTCGGCCGGCGCGAGGTGCAGGGGTTCCTGATCGCCAGCGGCATCCACTGGCTGGAGCATTTCCACGTGGACGGGTTGCGTGTCGATGCGGTGGCCTCGATGCTGTACCGCGACTACAGCCGCAAACCAGGAGAATGGATTCCCAACATTCACGGCGGGCGCGAAAATCTGGAAGCGATCGGCTTCCTGCGCCACTGCAACGCGGTGGTGCGCGAGCGCTGTCCCGGCGCGATCACGCTGGCGGAGGAATCCACCGCGTGGCCAGGCGTGACGCGGCCGATCGGCGAGGGCGGCCTCGGTTTCGCCTACAAGTGGAACATGGGCTGGATGCACGACACGCTGGGATATATGGCGCAGGACCCGATATACCGGAACTGGCACCATAACGAGATGACGTTCGGGCTGCTCTATGCGTTTTCCGAGAATTTCGTGCTGCCGCTGTCGCATGACGAAGTGGTTTACGGCAAAGGCTCGCTGATCCGGAAGATGCCCGGCGACGACTGGCAGCGCTTTGCCAACCTGCGCGCGTATTTTGGCTTCATGTGGGGCCATCCCGGCAAGAAGCTGCTGTTCATGGGCGGCGAGATCGCACAATGGAGCGAATGGAGCCACGACGGCGAAATCGACTGGGATCTGCTGCGCTATCCGCGTCACCAGGGCATGCAGCGCCTGGTGCGGGACCTCAACGCGCTCCATGCGTCGGAACCCGCGCTGCACCAGCGCGACACGGTTTCCACCGGCTTCCGCTGGGTGATCGGCGATGACGCGCGGAGCGCGGTGTTCGCGTTCATTCGCTACGGCAACGACGACGCAAGGCCGGTGCTGGTGGTGAGCAATATGACTCCGGTGCCGCGCCATGGCTACGCCATCGGCGTACCGCGCCCGGGCCCGTGGCGCGAATTGCTCAATTCGGATGCCGATCCGTACGGCGGGTCGAACATGGGGAACGGCGGCGGCGTCATCCCGGTGCCGGTGCAGCGCCATGGCGAGGCACAGTCGCTCGAATTGACTCTGCCGCCGCTGGCGACGCTGTATCTCGCGCCGGAGTGACACGAATGTGGAAGCAAGCGGACCGCCATGGACTCCGCCGTCCCTTGTGGAAGGGAATTGGGAGGAAGAGTCGTCGCGAACCGGCGCCACCCGTCCCGCAAGGCGAGAGGAATGTTCTTGCCACCCTTCCGTTGCCGTAGCGCCGGGCGTCGTCCGACTGATGCAGCACCTCCCGGACAAGCTGCTGCCCGGCAAACCCTATCCGCTGGGCGCAAGCTGGGACGGACTCGGCATCAACTTCGCCGTGTTCTCGGCCCACGCCACCGGCATCGACCTGTGCCTGTACGACGCCTCCGGCCGGCACGAAATCGCCCGCTGCGCGCTGCCGGAGCACACCGACGAAATCTGGCACGGCTACCTGCCGGACGCCGCCGCCGGCCTGCTGTACGGCTACCGTGCCCATGGCCCCTACGACCCGCCGCGCGGCCACCGCTTCAACCACCACAAGCTTTTGCTCGACCCGTACGCCCGCGCCCTCTCCGGCAACCTGGTCTGGACCGACGCGCTGCACGGCTTCCGCCTGCAATCGCCGCGCGCCGACCTCTCGTTCGACCGGCGCGACAGCGCGCAGGCGATGCCGAAAGCCGTGGTGACCGACGAATCCTTCAACTGGGGCGACGATCACCCACCCCGCATCCCCTGGTCCGACACGATCATCTACGAGGCGCATGTCCGCGGCCTGACCAGACTGCGCCAGGACATCATCCCGAGAGAACGCGGCACCTTCGCGGCGCTCGCCGCACCGCCGATGATCGAGCATTACCGCCGCCTGGGCGTCACCGCGATCGAACTCCTGCCGGTACATGCCTGCGTGCACGACCGGCGGCTGGTGCAGCAGGGGCTGCGCAACTACTGGGGCTACAACACGCTCGCCTATTTCGCTCCGGAGCAATCCTACCTGTCGGACGGCTCGCCCAACGAGCTGCGCGTCGCGATCCGCCGCCTGCACGCCGCCGGCATCGAGGTGATCCTTGACGTGGTCTATAACCACACCGCCGAGGGCGACGAACTCGGCCCCACGCTGGCGTTCCGCGGCCTCGACAACGCCAGCTACTATTGGCTCGAAGCCTGCGACCCGCGCCGCCCGGTCAACGACACCGGCACCGGCAACACACTCAACCTGGCGCATCCACGCGTGCTGCAGATGGCGATGGACAGCCTGCGCTACTGGGTCAGCGCCTATCACGTCGATGGTTTCAGGTTTGATCTTGCAACGACGCTCGGCCGCGAACGATCCGGCTTCGATCCCGGCGCCGGATTCTTCGACGCGCTGCGGCAGGACCCGGCACTGGCGGGGGTGAAACTGATCGCCGAACCGTGGGACGTCGGACCCGGCGGCTATCAGCTCGGCCGGCACCCCGCCGGATTCGCGGAATGGAACGACCGGTTTCGCGACGGCGTCCGCCGCTTCTGGCGCGGCGATCCCGGCCAGCGCGCGGAAATCGCCGCCCGGCTCGCCGGCTCGGCTGACCTGTTCGACCATCACGGGCGTCGCGCCTGGGCGTCGGTCAACTACGCCGCCTGCCACGACGGCTTCACCCTTGCCGATCTCGTGAGCTGCGCGACGAAGCACAACGAAGCCAACGGCGAAGCCAACCACGACGGCTCCCCCGAAAATCACTCCGCCAACTGGGGCGCCGAAGGCCCCAGCGACGATCCCGCCATCGTCGAGACCCGCGCGCGCGTGCGCCGCGCATTGCTCGCCACGGTGCTGTTCGCCGCCGGCACGCCGATGCTGCTGGCCGGCGACGAATTTGGCCGCACGCAGCGCGGCAACAACAACGCCTATTGCCAGGACAACGAGATTTCCTGGCTCGACTGGGCGGCGGCGGCGCGCCCGGAGAACGCCGCGTTCACCGCCTATGTCGCCCGGCTGGTTGCCTTGCGGCAGGCGCACGCGGTGTTGCGCTGGCCCAGCTTCCTGCATGGCAGCACCGAACCGGCGCCCGGCGTGCGGAACATCGCCTGGTTCGATGAACAGGGGGACGGGATTTCACCCGCGTCATGGAACGACCCGCAACACCGGACGTTGATGTTGCGCCGGGCGGCGCCCGATGGAGACGGAAAGGTGACGATACTCACGCTGCTGTTGAATCCGACGGACGAAGACCGGCGCTTCCGGCTGCCGCCGCCCGCGCTTGCCTCCGTCGTCTTGCTTGACAGCGCCACGCCCGAGGCAGCGGCTCCGCCGATGATCGGCGGATCGCTGACCGTCGGCGCTCACAGCGCCGTGTTGGTGTTGGCGCGAACCGAGGCCACGGCGTGAGCGGAAGCCCCAACCTCGCTGGCGCGCCGGAACACGGTTCCCATGGCGCCATTGTGCTGCCCGGCGGGCTGGTGCGCTTCCGCCTGTGGGCGCCGGGGCAGCAATCCGTCTCGCTCGCCTTGGAAGCCCGCGACCTTCTGCCACTGCGGCGCGCGCCGGATGGATGGTTCGAAACCGTCGTCCCCTGCCCGCCCGGCGCGCGCTACCGCTATCGCCTGGCGGACGGAATGCTGGTGCCCGACCCGGCCTCGCGCTGGCAGCCCGACGACGTGCATGGCGCGTCCGCCGTTGTCGATCCGCGCGCCTATGCCTGGCGCAACGCCGCATGGCGCGGCCGACCCTGGCGCGAGACCGTGCTGTACGAACTGCATGCCGGCCTGCTGGGCGGCTTCGCCGGCGTCGCGCGCGAACTGCCGCGGCTGCGCGACCTCGGCGTCACCGCCGTTGAACTGATGCCGGTCAACGATTTTCCGGGCCGCCGCAACTGGGGCTATGATGGCGTGCTGCCCTACGCGCCGGACGGTGCCTATGGCACGCCGGATGACCTCAAGGCGCTGGTCGATGCCGCGCACGGCCACGGGCTGATGATGTTCCTCGACGTGGTTTACAATCATTTCGGCCCCGACGGGAACTGGCTGCACGCATACGCACCGCAATTCTTCCGCGACGACCGCAAGACGCCGTGGGGCCCGGCCATCGATTTCCGCCGCCCGGAGGTGCGCGCGTTCTTCACGCGGAACGTGCTGATGTGGCTGCTGGAGTATCGTTTCGACGGGCTGCGCTTCGACGCGGTGCACGCGATCGGGGACCAGAGCTGGGTGGACGAGATGGCCGCCACCGTGCGCGCCACGATCGAGCCCGGCCGCCACGTCCACCTGGTGCTGGAGCACCATAACGACGCGTCGCACCTGGAACGCGACGTGGACGCGCAGTGGAACGACGACGGCCACAACGTGCTGCACGTGCTGCTGACCGGCGAGGCCAGCGGCTACTATGCCGACTACGCCGACCGCCCGGCGGAAAAACTCGCCCGCTGTCTGGCCGAGGGCTGGACCTACCAGGGCGAGCATTCCGCCTGGCTCGATGCGCCGCGCGGCAGTCCCAGCGCGCAACTGCCGCCCACCGCCCATGTCCTGTTCCTGCAGAACCACGACCAGACCGGCAACCGCGCGCTGGGCGAGCGCCTGACCGTGCTGGCCGACCCCGGGGCACTGGAGGCCGCCATCGCCCTGCTGCTGCTGTCGCCGCAGATCCCGCTGCTGTTCATGGGCGAGGAGACCGCCAGCCGCACGCCCTTCCTGTTCTTCACCGACCACAAGCCGGACCTGGCCGAGGCGGTGCGCGAAGGCCGTCGCAACGAGTTTTCCCGGTTCGCCGACTTCGCCGATCCGGCGAAGCGCGCGCGCATCCCCGACCCGAATGCGCCCGCCACGTTCCAGGCTTCCATACCGCTGCCCGATCCCGCGCGGGGCCCGGCCCGCCAGGAGCTGTACAGGAGGCTGATCGCGTTGCGGCTGCGGGAGATCGTGCCATTGCTCGATGGCGCAAGTGGGCTCGGCGCACGCGTGATCGGACCCAAGGCCGTGCGCGCGCAATGGTCGCTGGGCGGCGGAAGCGCAACGCTGATCGTCGCCATCAACCTCGACGCCGTGCCGGTGCCGTTCGAACCGCCGCCCGGGCGCCTGCTGTTCGCCAACGTCGCGCTGCCCACCGGCACGCTGCCCGGCCATTGCACCGCAGCCTTCCTGGACGCCACCCATGACTGACGAGGCACTGAGAGACCTCGCCCGGCGTGCCGGCATCGCCGTCGAATGGCACGACTATGCCAACCGGCCGCACGTCGTAGCGCCCGACGCGTTGCGCCGCATCCTCGCGGCGCTGGACCTGCCCGCCGACAGCCGCGGCGACCTCGCGGCCAGCCGGCGGGCGCTGGCCAGACGGCCCACCCTCACCGACCTGCCGCCGCTGGTCACCGCGACCGCGGGCCGGCCGACCCGGCTCGACCTCGGCGCCGCCGAACCGCTTCCGGCCAGGCTGCTGCTGGAGCAGGGCGGGTCGCGCGACCTGACGCTGCTTCCGGCGCGCGGCCGGCTGCGCATCCAGGCGGTCGCGGAAATCGGCTACCACCGGCTGGGGATCGGCGAACGCGAGATCGTGCTGGCGGTGGCGCCGCCGCAATGCCGCACCATCGACGACCTGGTGCCCGACGCGCGGCTCTGGGGCATCGGCGCCCAGGTCTATGCGCTGCGGTCCTCCGGCGACGGCGGCATCGGCGACGCCGCCGGCATCGCCCAGCTTGCCGAAGCGGCGGCGGCCCATGGTGCCGACGCGCTTTGCCTCAGCCCGATGCACGCGCTGTTCACCGCCGATCCGGCGCGCTTCGCACCCTACTCGCCATCCAGCCGGCTGTTCCTCAATCCGCTGCACGCCGCTCCGGCGCTGGTGTTGGACGCAGGCCAGGTCGCCCAGGCGATGCAGGATTCCGGACTGCACGAGACCTTCGCCCGGCTCGCGCAGGAGACACTGATCGACTGGCCGGCCTCGTCCGCCGCCAAGCTCACCCTGCTGCGCGCGCTGTTCGACCGCTTCCTGGACCCGCCGGACACCAAGGATCTGCTCCGCGGCGCCGACTTCGCCCGCTTCCGCGCCGGTGGCGGCGATCTGCTGCACCAGCACGCCACCTTCGAGGCCCTGCACGCCGACCGGACTGCGCAGCGTGACTGGCGGCGCTGGCCGCTCGACCTGCGCGATCCAGGCGGCGCCGCGGTGGCGGCCTTTGCCGCCTCCCACCCGCGCGAGGTGCTGTTCCACGAATTCCTGCAATGGGTGGCCGACCGCTCGTTGGCGGTGGCGCAAACCCGGGCGCGCGAGGCCGGCATGCGCATCGGGCTGATCGGCGACCTGGCGGTCGGCATGGACCCGACCGGCAGCCATGCCTGGAGCCGCCAGCACGATATTCTGCCCGGTCTTGCGATCGGCGCGCCGCCGGACCTGTTCAACCCGCGCGGGCAGGATTGGGGATTGACCGGCTGTTCCCCCCGCGCCCTGGAGCAAGGCGGCTTCGGCCCGTTCATCGCCACGTTGCGCGCGGCGCTGCGCCATGTCGGGGGGCTGCGCATCGACCACGCGATGGGGCTGTCCCGGTTGTGGCTGGTGCCGGAAGCGGCCGATCCGGCCGATGGCGCCTATCTGGCCTACCCGCTGGCCGACCTGCTGCGCCTGCTGGCGCTGGAATCCGCCCGCCACAACGCCGTGGTGGTGGGCGAAGACCTGGGCACCGTGCCGGCCGGCTTCCGCGAGGCGTTGGGCCAGGGCGGCGTGCACGGCATGCGCGTCCTGTGGTTCGAGCGGGGGGAAAATAACAGCTTCGCGCCACCGGAGGCGTGGGATGCCTCGGCCCTGGCAATGACCACCACGCACGACCTGCCGACGGTCGCCGGCTGGTGGCACGGCACCGATATCGCCACCCGGGCCGCATGCGGCCGGCTCGGACCGCAGGTGACGCAGGAGGATGCCGCGGCCGAGCGCGCCAGCGACCGCACCGCATTGTGGCAGCGCTTCGTCGCGGAGGGCCTGGCGGATGGCGCGCCGCCGCCGCCCGACGCGCCGCCGCGCGTGGTGGACGCGGCCCTGGCCTTCGTCGCCCGCACTCCGTCGCCGCTGTGCGTTCTGCCGATCGAGGATGTGCTCGGACAGGAGGAGCAACCGAATTTGCCCGGGACGGTGGATGAGCACCCGAACTGGCGGCGGCGGATGCCGGGGCCGGCCGGCGCCTTGCTGCAAGGCGAGGCGGCGGCGGCACGCCTCGCCGCGGTGGCCGCGGCGAGGCCGCGCAGGTGAGACCCCCGCCCGGGTCCCTCTTCCGCGCCGCGGCCGATGGTACGGCTTCCGCGAGCGCCTTGTTGCACCCTCACCCTCTCCCGCGAAGCGGTACAGGACCTCCACCGCGTGCCACCATGCGCCTGCAGCTCCACGCGGGGTTCACCTTCGCGGACGCGGCACGCCTGGTCCCTTACATGGCCGATCTCGGCGTCAGCCACCTGTACGCCTCGCCGATCCTCACTGCCCGTGCCGGCTCGCCGCACGGCTACGACGTCGTGGATCCCACACAGGTGAATCCCGAACTCGGCGGCGAGGCGGGGTTGCGCGACCTGGTCGCGGAGCTGCGCGCGGCCGGCCTCGGACTGATCGTGGACATCGTGCCGAACCACATGGCGGTCGGAGGCAGCGACAATGCGTGGTGGCAGGACGTGCTCCGCCACGGTCCGGCCAGCCGATACGCCGGCTTCTTCGACATCGACTGGAACCCGGCCGATCCCTCCCTCCAAGGCAGGCTGCTGGCGCCGTTCCTCGGCCGGCCATACGGCGAAGCGCTGCAGGCCGGCGAGTTGCAACTCACCCGCGACGCCACCGGCGCGGCGGTTGTCCGCTATTTCGACGACACCTATCCGGTCGCCCCGCGCGACCACGCCGAGATCGCCGGCCTGGGCCTCGCCGCCTACGACCCGGCGACGGCGGAAGGCCGCGCCCGCCTGCATCGCTTGCTCGAGCGACAGCACTATCGACTCGCCTGGTGGGGTACCGCGGGCGACGAGATCAACTGGCGCCGGTTCTTCGACATCAACGGCCTCGTCGGACTCCGCATCGAACGGGACGAGGTATTCGAGGCGACGCATGCCACCCTGTTCCGCCTGTATGCCGAGGGGCTGATCGACGGCATGCGGGTCGATCACGTCGATGGCCTGACCGATCCGCCCGGCTATTGCCGCCGCCTGCGTGCCCGGCTGGAGGCGCTGGGTGCCAAACGCCCGGCCGCCGCGCCGGCGACGCGACCCTACATCGTGGTGGAGAAGATCCTCGGCGCCGGCGAGACCATGCCGGCCGACTGGGGCGTGGACGGGACCAGCGGCTACGACTTCATGGATTCGGTCAGTGCCGTGCAGCACGACCCGGCGGCCGAACGGTCGCTCGCGTTCTTCTGGTCCGCGGTCAGCGGCCGACCGGCGGATTTCTCCACCGAGGAGGCGTTGGCGCGGCGGCAGATCGTGGAACGCGGGTTCGACGCGCAACTCGAAGCGACGGCCTCCACCCTGCATCGCCTTGCGCGGCTGGACCCGCTGACGCGCGACACCACCCAGCCGGCGATCCGCCGCGCACTGCTGACGCTGCTGGTGCATTTCCCGGTGTATCGCACCTATGACGCCGGCATGTCGCGTTCGCCGGGCGACCAGGCCGCCTTCGCCCAGGCGCTGGAGGCGGCCAAGGCCGACGCGCCGATCTCGCTGCATCCGGTATTGGACTGGATCGACCGCTGGCTGGGCGGCGAGAACCCGGGAAAGCCCGGCGCGGCGCTGCGCCAGGCCGCGACGCGACGCTTCCAGCAACTCAGCGCGCCGCTCGCCGCCAAGGCTGTCGAGGACACCGCGTTCTACCGCTATGGCCGGCTGCTGTCGCGCAACGACGTGGGCTTCAATGCCACCCTCCTGGGGGCCGAACCGGCCGCGTTCCATGCGGCCAACGCCGCGCGGGCGGAACACTTCCCGGACGCGCTGCTGGCCACGGCAACGCACGACCACAAGCGCGGCGAGGATTTGCGCGCCCGGCTGGCGGTGCTGAGCGAGATTCCCGACGTCTGGCAGGCCACGCTCCAGCGCTGGATGGCAGCCAATGCCGCGCATCGCCGGCCAGCCGGCCCGTCGCCCGGCGACGAGGCGCAGCTCTGCCAGATGGTCGTCGGCGCCTGGCCGATGACCCTGTCCGCCGGAGACAGCGCCGGCTGCAAGGCGTTCGCCGAGCGGCTGGCCGGCTGGCAGGGGAAGGCCATCCGCGAGGCCAAGCTGCGCGGCGACTGGACCGGGCCGGACGAAGCCTATGAGGCGGCGGCGCGCGACTTCCTGTTCTCCCTGCTGGCGCCCGGCAGTCTGTTCCCGGCCGACGCGGCTGAGTTCGTGCGGCGGATCGCCCCGGCCGGGGCGGTGAACGGACTGGCGCAGACGCTGCTGAAGCTGACAGTGCCCGGCGTGCCCGACTTCTTCCAGGGCACCGAGTTCTGGGATTTCAGCCTGGTGGACCCCGACAACCGCCGGCCAGTGGATTTCGCGGTCCGGATCGAGGCGCTGCGCGCGGCCGCATCGCCCGCGGCGCTGGCCGCAGAGTGGCGCGACGGGCGGGTGAAGCAGGCGGTGATCGCCCGCACCCTGGCGTTGCGCCGCGCCGCGCCGGCGCTGTTCGCGCGCGGCCGGTATTGCCCGCTGGACGCGACCGGACCGCTCGCCCGGCACGTGCTGGCCTTCATGCGGGTATGGGGGGACGACGTCAGCCTGACGCTGGTGCCGCACCTGCCGCAGCGGCTGCTGGATGGCCGCGACGCGATCACAATCCCTCCGGAAGCCTGGCGGGACACCGCGCTGCACTGCCCGCCCGACATGGTGGGCCGGCGCCTGCGCGATGCGCTCGGCGACAAGCCGGGTGCCCCGCTGCCGCGAGCGGTTCCGGTTGGCGCCCTGCTGGGTGATTGTCCCGTCTCGCTGCATTGCTCGGTGGAAGCCGCGTGAGGCGATGCTGTCGGACGCCGCCCGTGCGATGCCTCCTTGCAGCCATGCGGTCTCACCGCAAGGCGAAGCGCAAAACGAGCGATTGATGCCGAACCAGACGAAGGCGATCGGTTTGGCGGCGGCTTTGGTCACGGCCCGCATGGTTGGCGCCATGGCGGACGGTGTTTCCGGCGCTGCCGGCCGCGCGACCGCCGGTGTGCCGGCCGCAGCGGCGCCAGCAACATGCCCGACACAGGTGCCGCCGCACCACGCTTGCGGCTGACCGCACCATACTTGCAGACATGGTTGCCGCCGGTAGGATCAGAGTCCCGCACACAGTGCATACCGCGCGCAACTGGAATTCCGTCATGCCCCAACCCACCCGAATCCTCCTGTGGACCGACACGCCCGGCGCGTATGTCGAAGCCATCGCCGACGCCGGCCTGGCCGAGCGGGTTGCCGTCGAATCCCTGCCGCGCAAGGACACCCCCACGCAAGCGCAGCGCGCCGACACCGAGGCATTACTCGCCTGGGGCGCGCCGCCCGGCCTGCTGCCGCAGATGGCGACGCTGCGCTGGGTACAGGCGCTCACCGCCGGGGTGGAGGGCTGGCTGGCGCTGCCGGACCTGCCGCCGCAGCTCACCCTGACTTGCGCGCGCGGCACCCATCGCGAGTCGATGCCGGAGAACATCCTCGGCGCGCTGTTCCACCTCACCAAGCCGTACGCCGCGATCGTGGAGGACCAGAGGCAGCATCGCTGGACCCGCCGCATGGCGACGCCGCTGAACGGCCAGACGCTCGGCATCCTGGGGCTTGGCGAGATCGGCCGGGAGGTGGCGCGGCTCGCCACCGCGCTGCGCATGCGGGTCATCGGCACCAAGCGGCGCGGCGCCGCGATCCCCCACGTCGCCGAGGTGTTTCCCCCGGAGCAGACCGACGCGGTGCTGGCGCAGTCCGATTTTGTTCTGCTGCTGCTGCCGGCCACGCCGGAGACCGAGAACTTCATCAACGCCGAGCGCCTGTCCCGGATGAAACCCACCGCCTGGCTGCTGAACTTCGGCCGCGGCCACCTGATCGCCGACGCCGATCTGGTTGCGGGGGTGACCGGCAAGAAAATCGCCGGCGCGGTGCTGGACGTGTTCCGGCAGGAGCCGCTGCCGGCAGAGCACCCGTTCTGGGGGACGGACGGGATCATCGTGCTGCCGCATATCGGCGGCGGGCATCCGGCGCGCGACCGGGTCGTGGCGCGGCTGTTCGTGGAGAATCTGGGGCGGTTCCTCGACGGGCAGAAGCTGAAGGAGGTGGTGGATCGGGCAGCGGGGTACTGATCGGGCTGCCGCGCCTGCGGCCGGCATCGATACGGCGCCCCGGCGTTACTGCCGCCGATGCGTTCGGCCGCGGCCGATGCACGCGACCGGGCGCACGCGACCGGGCGCGCTTCGCTCCGGGTATCCCCTGCCCTGGGGGGCCAGCCTGGCGGTGCCTGCGTCATGGATCGCCCCCGTCGGGCCGCGGCCCGGACCTCGGCCCGGTGCATTGCGGCAGGCAACGGCAGGGCATCGCGGATCCAGGCAGCCGGGGTCCGCGTTGGCGTGGGGACGGCAAAACAGCGCGGCGGCCAGCACCGCATGCGCGGTGAGAGACCGCATCGACCGGCCCGCCGATTTGCCTGACATGGAACCTTCTGGCATACCCCCGCGCCACTCCGATCCCTCCCCAATCCGCGGAGCCTGCCCCCGGGCGCGGCCCGGTTGGTTCCAATAAGGAAGAGTCTAGATGCAACTGGCCCAGATCCTGATCATCGTCTGCGGTTTGCTGGCGCTGGTCTATGGCCTGATCACCGTACGCGAAGTGCTCGCCGCCAGTGCCGGCACGGCCCGCATGCAGGAGATCTCCGCCGCCGTGCAGGAAGGCGCCCGCGCTTACCTGAACCGCCAATACACCACCATCGCCATGGTCGGCGTGGCGATCCTGGTCATCCTCGGCGTCATCCTCGGCATTCATGTCGCCATCGGTTTCATCATCGGCGCGGTGCTGTCCGGCGCCGCCGGCTATATCGGCATGAACGTGTCGGTGCGCGCCAACGTGCGCACCGCGGAGGCGTCCAGGCGCGGCCTCGCGGCCGGGCTGGAAATCGCGTTCAAGGCCGGCGCCATCACCGGCATGCTGGTGGTCGGCCTCGGTTTGCTCGGCGTCGCGTCGTACTACTTCATCCTGCGCCACAGCTACGGGCCCAACATCACCGACGACGAGCTGCGCCGGGTGCTGGAGGCGATGGTCGCGCTGGGGTTCGGCGGCTCGCTGATTTCGATCTTCGCGCGGCTCGGCGGCGGCATCTTCACCAAGGGCGCCGACGTGGGCGCCGACCTGGTGGGCAAGGTCGAGGCCGGCATCCCCGAGGACGACCCCCGCAACCCCGCCGTGATCGCCGACAACGTGGGCGACAACGTGGGCGACTGCGCCGGCATGGCCGCCGACCTGTTCGAGACCTACGCGGTCACCATCGTCGCCACCATGCTGCTGGCGGCCATCACCTTCACCGGCGCGGTGCGCGACGAATTGCTGATGCTGCCGCTGGGGATCGGCGCGATCTGTATTCTCACGTCGATCGTCGGCACGTATTTCGTGAAACTCGGGCCCGACAACGGCATCATGAAGGCGCTGTATCGCGGCTTGCTGGTCACTGGGGCGCTGTCGGTGGTGGGGGTCGCGATCATCATCGGCTGGTTCGTCGGCTTCGGCACGCCGCTGACGATGACGACGGGCGGCACGGTGAACGGGTTCGAGCTGTTCATCTGCGCGCTGGTCGGGCTGGCGGTGACCGGTGCGCTGGTTTGGATCACCGAATATTACACCTCGACCGAGTACCACCCGGTGCGCTCCATCGCGCAGGCCTCGACCACCGGCCACGGCACCAACGTCATCCAGGGCCTGGCGGTATCGATGGAGGCGACCGCGCTGCCGGCGATCGTGATCTGCGTCGGCATCATCGCCACGTATATGGTTGCCGGGCTGTTCGGCATCGCGGTGGCGGTGACCACGATGCTGTCGCTCGCCGGCATGATCGTGGCGCTGGACGCCTACGGCCCGGTGACGGACAACGCCGGCGGCATCGCCGAGATGGCCGACCTGCCGCCCGACGTGCGCAAGACCACCGACGCGCTGGACGCCGTCGGCAACACCACCAAGGCGGTGACCAAGGGCTATGCGATCGGCTCGGCGGGGTTGGCCTCGCTGGTGCTGTTCGCCGCCTATACGCAGGACCTGACGCGCGACTTCCCGACGCTGCACATCGATTTCGCGCTGCAGAACCCGTTCGTGGTGGTCGGGCTGATCATCGGCGGCCTGCTGCCCTACCTGTTCGGCGCCATGGGCATGACCGCGGTGGGCCGCGCGGCCGGCGCGGTGGTGGTGGAGGTACGCCGGCAGTTCCGCGAAATCCCCGGCATTATGGAAGGCACCGCCAAGCCGGAATACGGCAAGGCGGTGGACATGCTGACCAAGGCGGCGATCAAGGAGATGCTGCTGCCGTCGCTGCTGCCGGTGGGTGCGCCGATCGTGCTGTGGGTGGTGATCGACGTCATCGCCGGCCGCGCCGCGGCCTTCGCGTCGCTCGGCGCCATGCTGCTGGGCACCATCGTGACCGGGCTGTTCGTGGCGATCTCGATGACCTCGGGCGGCGGCGCGTGGGACAATGCGAAGAAATACATCGAGGAAGGCCATCACGGCGGCAAAGGCTCCGAGGCGCACAAGGCGGCGGTGACCGGCGACACGGTGGGCGATCCGTACAAGGACACCGCGGGGCCGGCGGTGAACCCGATGATCAAGATCACCAATATCGTCGCGCTGTTGCTGCTGGCGATCCTGGCGGGCTGGCTGCACTAGCGTCGCACTCCGAAAGTGGCGACTCCATAGCGAGGGGGGAGTGAGTCCGGATTGCCACAGTTGGAGAGAAAATTGAGCCCTTGCGGCCTGACTGCCCGGTAGGGGGAGGCAAGCGCACCGTGGGATGGCAGGACGAATCGCCGGTTCGTCCCCCGATTCGCCGAGGTCCCGATGCCGCGTCTGTCCGCCGAGCCTGTCATGATATCCCCTGCGCATGAGCAGGTGCTGAGCCGCCTGGTCCGGGCGCACACCGCGCCGCGGAAGCTGGCCGAACGGGCGCAACTGGTCTTGCCGGCGGCGGCGTGGATCGGGGTTCGTGGGGCCGCGCGCCGGCTCGGCGTCTGGCCGAAGACCGTACGCCGCCGGCGACGCGGGCGAGACCGCGGCGGTCGCGCAACGCCTGGCTGACGCGCCGGCGACATTCGCGCCCGGGCAGATCCGCGCGATATCGCATTGGCCTGCGAGCAATCGCGGAAGCGAGCGATCCGCCGCTGAGCCATGGAGCCGCGGCGAACTGGCCCGA
>Ga0307374_10002591_pt1 | contig 31879 bp, 28 predicted proteins | sample OX3MG_FD_202532 | JGI IMG/M metagenome (GOLD analysis project Ga0307374, IMG submission 202532) | Soil microbial communities from Risofladan, Vaasa, Finland - OX-3 | ecosystem: Environmental > Terrestrial > Soil > Coastal area > Acid sulfate soil | place: Finland: Risofladan, Vaasa | collected... | reverse complement strand
ATCGATCCCGATCACCGTTCTCCCGAAGGAGCGCAAGAAAGCACCGACCTGACCGGGTCCACAGCCGAGCTCCACGATGGGACCCACCGACGCCTTGGCGAAGCCTTCGAGTAGTCGGCGGTCGTACTCCTTGGCCTCCAACTCTCCGAGGAACCGCTCCTCGTACAGGTCGGCGACGGCATCGTAGGAAGTGCCCATCTTCTCCCAGGCTTCGTCGGACAACTTGGTCAGCCCCCGGTTGGGGACGGGCTACCGGCTTTGCCCAACTTGTCGAGGACCGCCGCCAGCGGCGTGCCCTCGAGGGAGGACAGGACCAGGTCAGCTTCGGACAGGTCCATGTGGGCAGTCATGGCGGTGGGAACGGCGACGCAGAACAGCCCGGCCGCCTTGGCCGCCAGCAACCCGTTTCGCGAGTCCTCGACGGCCAGAGCCTCGCCGGGGGCAACCTCCAGGCTCTGGCAGGCCAACCAGTAGGAGGCCGGATCGGGCTTGGCCTTTCCGCAGTCGTCGAAACAAGCCATGACCGGCCACCACCCGGTCGCTCCCAGCCGGGCCAGATGGTTCTCGACCCAGGAGCGGGGAGAAGAAGAGGCGATGCCGACCGACAGCCCGAGTCGGGCGGCCTCTTCCCGCCAGCCGGCCACTCCGGGCTGCATCTGGCGGTTCGAGAGGTGACCGGCAATGAGGGTCCCAACCCGGGCGCGCACGGTCTCTTGGTCCAGGCTGCGGCCGCTGCGGCGAACCAGCTCCCGATAGGGCTGGAAGCTCCCGCCGGCACCAGGGACGGTGCCGATCCCGCCTGACCACTCCTCGAGGCTGAGATCAACGCCCGTCTCCTCCCAGAGCTGGCGCCAGGCGAGGTACTCGGCCTCTTCCGTCTCCAGGATGATGCCGTCGAAGTCGAACACGACGGCCCGAATCATCACGGCCGCTCTACCGACCCGCCAGGTCGACCAGGAACGGGCTGCACGAGGGCGATTCTTGTCCACATGCAAGGGGCTGGCACCGAACAATTCTCGCGTATGACTGAATCTCCGCGCGATCCGGCCCGAGACTGGAAAGCCGCGTCCAGAACCAGGAAGAGCGTCCCTGTTCGGCGCCCGCCGACTTTTCGCACGGTGCCACACTTCGCCGGGTCGGAACCTATCGCCCGGTGGAAACTCAACTCGGCCCTGGGGGTGCTTGCGAGCCGAGGGAGCCAAACGGACTGCCGCAGCGCGCACAGCAAAACACAGTGATGCTCTTTGGGCCCTCGTCATCCTCCCCGGGCCCGGCGGCGGCTTCGATGCTCCGGTAGAGCGCAGAGCCGGCCAGGGGTGAGCCGCACCTTCCGCAAACCGGAGCCGCCCAGGGTTCTGGCGCCGCCGGAGACTCTCCCACGGCGCCTTCGTCGCCGGGCAGGATGGCGAGTACCTCTCGGCGCAGCCGTCCAGCATCAATGCCAATCTGAGCCAGGACCTGGGCGCCAACACCCTCGCCCTCTTCGATGATGCCGAGGAGGAGGTGGCCAGTGGCGATGTCCTTGTGGCCAAGAGCGAGGGTCTCCCGCAGGGACAGTTCCAGCACTTTCTTGGCTCGAGGGGTGAATGGTGGAGACCCCGTCACTGATCCTCCCGAGGGACCGATGACCTCGGCGACCTTCGAACGCACTACGACGAGAGGAACGCCCAGGGACTCCAGGGCCCGGCCGCCCGACCCTTCGCCCTCGTGGAGGATGCCCAGGAGAATGTGCTCGGTGCCGAGGAAACCGTGACCGAGAAGACGGGCCTCCTCCTGGGCCAGAACCAGGACCCGCCGGGCTCGGTTGGTGAAGCGCTCGAACATCAGGGTCCAGGCTCTCACAAAGCGGGTCACCCGTCGGGCCGGATGCCGCGGGCCCGCACGAGAGGGCTGCCGACAATTCCCGTCCGGCTCCTTGACCCTCGAGCCCCGCGGGTGCACAATCTTCACGGCGAAGCCTGCGCCGCACCCCCGGGGCCCTCCCTAGCTGGGCCCGAGTCACGGAGGCAGAGGGGATCCTGTCCTCAGGTCGTTCGTCCGGTCACGGCGTTCGGGGTCGCTAGGGGGCCAGGTCGAACGTCTGGAGGGTCGGATGACGTCGGGCAAGCACCGCAAGAGACTCGCTCGTGAGCGAGCAGCACGTACTGGTGAGGCCTATACCACCGCCCTCCGCCACGTCCGATCACGACAGGAGGCTCACGTGCCTGACTCTGTGACAACCGCCGCCCCGAAGCTCCGCGCCGACTGCTCCTTCTGCGGCAAGCCGCGCACCGATGTCAAGAAGCTCATCGCAGGACCCGGAATCTACATCTGCGACGAATGCGTCGGACTCTGCCAGGAGATCATCTCCACCGACTCCACCTCCGAGGAGGCTGCTGCGGCCGTGGCGGCCTTCGACAACAAGCCGCCGGCCGAGATGCTCAATGCGCTGCCCATGTTCACCCGCGCCATCGCCTCGGTAGAAAGGGATCTTCGGGCCTGGGTCGTGAAGCTTCGTCATGATGGGGTCTCATGGTCTGATATCGGCTCCCGCCTGGAACTGGACGCCGAGGCCGCCAGGGCGAGGTTCGAGCGGGCTGAGGACTGACTACAGCAAGCTGCGGTCCGAACCGGCGCTGTGGTGACCGCCGAAGGCCGGAGGGGCGATGGCGACTGCCCCCGAACGACGCTCGTCCCAGTCGACGTGACTAACCCCACACGCCGGTGAGTAGGCAGTGCCCGGACCGCACCGACTTGGGCCCGTCGACCCTCACCGAGGCAGCGTTCGGTAGCCGACTTGCAGGCTTCTGCAGGCTCTCCGGATGCCGGGACTGTCGTCTCGGGCTGACACGAGAAGGGAAGCATCGAGCGCCTCGGCCGCCGCCACGGCTTCGGAGCCGAGGGTGGACAGCCCCGAGTGTTCGGCTACCAGCACTCCCATCCGCCAGGCGAGCTCACGCATCGGGACGATGACGATGTCTTCGGGGAGCGCCACCAGGCTGGCGATGATCGCCTGGCGTTCCTCCGGCTCCCAGCTGCCGAGCAGTGCGCCCGTCGTCGAGCGTGCCGCGCTCTTGCACAGCCGGGCGTACCAGAGGTTGGTCGTGGCCCGATCGTGGCTCCCGAGGGCTCGGCGCAAGGCCCGGTCGGGACCGACCATCCAGTCCCGGAGCAGATGGTCGTCCAGGAGAAGGGTCACTAACTCAGCAGATCGGGATCGTCCTCGGCGGCCACGGCCGCGTAGTGATCAGCTGCGGGTAGCACGCGATCCAGGAGGCGCCCCGCCTCGCCGACCGGGACCGTCAGGACGCCAAAGCCCAGGTCAATCACCTCGACGAACCCGCCGTCATCGAGCTGCCACCGGTGGCGTACGGTCGCCGGTAGCGACATTTGTCCGGAGGTCGACACCTTGAATGTCTCTGTCTTCGCCATTCGCCCATTCCATTTGGTGATTTGCTCGCTCCACCAAGTATAGGCGAAGCCGCCGACGAACCGGCCGTCCCAGACCGTGCGCCCCCGAACTCCTAGGACCGGTCGGGACGCGACTGATTGGTCCCCCTTCGCCGGCACGGCAGCTAGGCAGACAGAGGGATCTAGAGGTCAGGCGGCCGGGGCCAGGAATGTCCACCGGCCCGGCGGCTCAGGTTAGGACCCGTATCAGTTGATCCAGGACTGCCTGGTTCGTTGCCAGTCCGACGATCAGGTGCTGCCACACGAAGGTGTTCCTCATGGAGGACCAGGTGACTCGATCCAGACTCCGGAAGAAGATCGCTACCGCCAGACCGGCGCCCTCCGCCTTCGGACGCAGATACGCCGCCTCCGTGACCACCCCGGCGAGCGATCCACCCTTGGTGTAGAAGGCCGAGAAGCGCTCCTGGTTGCTGGAAAAGACGATGCGGGGCCAATCCAGGTTCGCCCTCATGATCGCTGCGACGGCGGGCGCGGTGGCCGGGGAATCGGCCTGGCCGATCCGGAGCATCAGACGAGCCCAGTCCATGGGTCGACCCGCTGTGTCAGCATCAGCAAGCAGGAACTGTTGGGACGGGCGCGGCAGGGCGGGCCGGGCGACCCGGGATCCAGTCGACGCGGCCGCCAGTCTCCAAGCCCGGGCCGCTCGCTCCGACGGGTCCAGGCCGAGCCACTCGGCCGGCTGGTGGGACCAGGCCAGCATGGCCCCCAACAACGGATAGACCTGCTCCTGGCCTGCCATGTCGGCAGAGTCAGCGAAGTCGGCCACCGCTTGGGCGCCCACCAAATCCAAGAGGTAGTCGGCTGCCGCGTTGTCCGACCAGCGGACCATGGCCCATGCCAAGTCGGAGAGCTCTACTGACCGGTCGGCCCGCCTGCCGATTATCCGGCCGCGGGCCGCCCAGTCGGACACGGCTCGGGGGTGCGAACCGCCGTCGGTGCCAGGCCAGTACCAGCGCTCCAGCGCCGAAAGCGTCACTGGCCGGTCCGGATCGAGCCGCCCAGCAGCCACGGCGGTGGCATAGGCGCCAAGGATCAAGACTTTCTTGGTCGAAGCCAGAGGGAAGGCCAGAAGGGCGTTGAGGCTCACCAGGGGAGCGTCTGGCGAGTCAGCGCTGAGCACCACCAGCCCGACGTTCATTGGATTCGAAGCGATCCACTCAATCAGGGCCGATACGTCGGTCGGTGACCTAGATTTCCCCGTCATCTTGAGCCCTGCACGGCTACAGGCTGTCGCCTGCCGGTTCGGATCGCCAGCCCAGCGCGCCGACCAGGTGCCAGGTCGGCGTCTGAAGTGCACCGCGTCCCAATAGGACATTTCGTTGGCTTGAGGCTGCCTGGCACCTACCGCCGGTTTCGGGAGCGATTGGCGCGTCGGGCTCAGTCGCTCACTTGAGGGCAAGGCGTTCGACCGCCTGTCCGGTCACCTGGAAGATCAGGTCGAAGTCCTTGTCAAGGTGCAGCACCGTCAACTGTGCCAATTCGGCGGTGGCGGCAACGAGTAGATCCGGAATGGAGGCAGCACGGTGCTGACCGCGAGCGGCCAGCGAGAGCTGTACTTCGACGGCGCGGTCCTCCATGGCCGGCGTCAGGTACTCAACGGGCATGCGTGACAGTGGTGGCCGGCCGGCAGCAGCGCGGAGGCCGTCGGCTGAGCGGGCCGAGAAGCCAACTTCGAGTCGGGTGACGGTTGTGATCCGAACCAGTCCTCGCTCGATCCGCCCGGCCCACTCGGCGGCGTCGGAAGAGTTGGCTAGCTGGACCAGGGCGGACTTATCGATCAGCCAGGCCGTCACGACCAGGCGCTTCTCATGACGTCGGGGTCACCCAGATCGGCGAACGTGTGGGCGAAGTTCCTGAGATCTTCGACCTTTACGTCTGCATGGCTCTCGCTACCTTCCCGGGAGAGAGTGCGCCGGATGTACTCGGTCCGGGACAAGCCAGCCCGCCGGGCTTTGGCGTCGATGGCCGCCAGGACCTCGTCCGGAAGATCTCGAATCAGGATGTCGGCCACGTCACCTCCTACTGATATCCCATGATATCACAGAGGTCGGCAGGGGTCTCCCAATGTCCCGAATAGCCCTCGGGCCGCGACCGTCCCAGAGCGCCGGCCCGGGGTCCAGGGTGCGGGCAGTCTACGGGGTCCCTGGCGTCGCGGCAGGGAGGTCTGTCACGGCTGGAAGCCAGAAATCAGCACCCGCCCTAGCCTGTCGCGGGTGAGCGATGACACTTGGGCGGACCTCGTCAGCCGGTTCGCGGATGATGCCTACGCCTCCGTCAAGGGGTATGTCCGCACCTATGTGATGCACCAGCACCTGCTGGAGAACCTGCCTGCGCCTCCAGCAAAGGTGCTGGATGTCGGCGAGGCGCCGGCCACCAATCGTTCCCCCTGGCTGAAGCCGGGTACGAGATGACGCTGCTCGACTCCTCGCCGGCCATGTTGGACAAGGCACGAGAGCGACTTGCCCGCCTGCCTGGTGAGGTCCAGCGCCGGGTGAGGTCGTAGCCCAAGAGGCGCCCCGGGGCGAAGCACTCGGAAGGCCTCACCCAATGCGGCCGCCCGATCCCCGATGTGGAGGAGCATGCGCAGAGAGACCACGCCGTTGAAGGACGCGTCCGGGAACTCAAGGGTGGCGGCATCGGCTAGCTGGACACGCGCTCGGTAGCCGAATCTCACCAGGCCCGGCCGGGTGGCGGAGCATCAGCGGATCGACGTCCGTGGCGGTGAGGGGGAGAGTGGGCCACCGGCCCAACAAGGCAGCCGCATTGCCGCCGGCCCCGGTGCCGAGCTCCAGGAGCCCTCGCCGGTTAAGGCTCCTGACCGGCAACTACCCAGGGAATGACGAGCCGGGTCGTGAAGCCCCCCCACGCCGGGCTGCAGCATGCTCAGCGCTCCAACGCCATCATGAGTCTCCCACGGTCAACAGCTGTCCCAATATGACAGCAACTCCAGCGGGTTGAGGTTGCCCCCCTTCGCCGGCATGGCGTCATGTCTCGGAGCGGCGACCGGACCGGTCGAGGCCGAGTAGCGGCAGGCAGGGCCCGAGACCATCGATCTGGACGTCCGCACGTGGCTTCGTGCCCCAGGTTTCGCGGGTCAGGACAAATCGGAGCATCGGCGCTCCTCCGCTTGGCCGAGCCGCAGTCATCGATCCGTTGGGCTCATAGCCAAGGGCTCGGGAGACCCCAAGGGATCCCGGATTGTCGGCGAAGGCATCGCTTTCCGCTCTCGACGCTCCCAGGCCGGCGAAGGCCAGCTGCAAGACGGCTGAGCGCATCTCCCGTCCGATGCCTCGGCGTTGGTGGGCACGGGCCAGGAAGGAGAAGGAGTTGACCGTCCGCCGACGCCGGAAGTCGATGCCGGTGATGTTTTGCTGACCGATGACTACACCGTCCATGGCCACGGCGAAGGACAGGTGCCACCACTCCGGAGAGGTCCGAGCACGGGCACCCCACTCGCCCATCACGGCCTTCCACTCTGACTCCGGCGGGTCTGCGTAGAAGGTCGAGTCGCCGTCGAAGGGCTCCTCGCCCTCCGTGATCACCATGCCCGGACGACGGAACCCGGCCAGTGTGGCTAGGTCCTGGTCGGTGGCATAGCGGAGTGTTAGACGGGGCGTGGTGAGGACCAAGTCGAACAGTGGCCAGATGTTTGGGCTCCTCGGTTCCATGCTCGCCAGGCTGGCCCCGGCGGGCCACCGCCGCCAGCGAGTTCCAGTCCATAGCCGACCATCGCTCATTCCTGAGGTGTTCTGCGCCAGCCTGGACCGAGCGCCCTAGCCCAATATCACGGGGTCTGACCGGCGCCGCCCTATTGGTGGCCCCTACCGCCGGCATCCTGGCAGTCGTTCATTCGGCGAGCCCCAGCAGGCGCGCTTCATCTTCGGGTCTCAGGACTGAAGCCCCCTCGGACCCAGACTCGGTCCCCGACGCCTCAATGGTGGGCCGCAGGGGCCTGCATCTCAGTCCGGCGGCCAGCGCTCGACTGACATCCACCCGATTGGCGGCTTCCCAGCCGGGAGCGGCGATCCAGAGGGGGACGCCCATCCATGGATCGACGTTGGCCTCAAGGAGGCGGGCAGAGGAGACCCATGCCAACTCGGCGTCGATCCCAGGCGTCCGGCACTCCTCCAGGAACTTGCCGAAGGCAACAGGCCGGCCGGTGACGTTCTGGACCCCGGACCATTCTCCCTGAGCGGCAAGGACGAGCCAGCGACCGAGGTCCCGAACGTCAATGAACTGCAGGGGGTCACTGGGATCGCCGGGGGCGAGGACGCGTCCCCCGACAGCCATCCGGCGGGGCCAGTAGACGAACCGCTGGGTTGGGTCATGCGGCCCGACGATCAGGCCGGCCCTGGCCACACTGGCTCGGGCGCCAAAGGCCTCGAGCACCAGGCGTTCACAGGCAGCCTTTCGTGCCCCATAGAGCTCCGAAGGTTCTGATATGCGGTCTAGATCCAACAGCTCCGCGTCCTCCCGCTGAGCATTCGTGGTGGCGTGGTCTGCGTAGGTGGACAGGGTGGAGACGAAGACGTACCGGCCGACACGCTCCCCGAGGACTTCCAGGCTCCGCGCCACCGCATCCGGGTCATGGGCGGCTACGTCGATTACGGCGTCCCAGCTCCGCTTCCTCAGCGCGGAAAGATCGGACACCCGGTCGCCCGTGAGCTTCTCGGCCTCGGGAAACAAGCCCGGATTGGTAAGGCCCCGGTTGAACAGGCTCACTCGGTGACCCGAGGCCAGAGCGTCAGCCACCACGGCCCGTCCGAGGAAGCGGGTACCACCGAGGACAAGCAGGTTCAAGGGACTGGCCTCTGGGCCAGTTAGACGATTTGGTTGCAAGTGATCAGGCCTCTCAATGAGTAATGGCGCGCCGATAGATGGGCCCACCCGGGCCGCGGGCTCCCTCGAGAGGCTCGTCTACGAACTCAGCACGTCCGGAGCGCTAAGGGGTCAGGATGCCCTCAGGGGCAGCACGCGACAACAGTTCTGTTGGTTGAACACGCGGCTTCACCCCTCTTGATCTGGTCGGCGGCCTGCCCGCCTCCGGGAACGATACTGCCGAACTGGCACTCGGCCGGTCCGAACCGAACCCCAGTCCCATCACGTCCCGGGGCCCGGCTGACCAGTTGGCCCATTTGTCCGCCATGTCGCCTCGGCCCTCGGGTGTCCCAATCACGCTGCCCCCGACCATCGGGTCCTCTGGGGGGCTGGGGTTATTGGTGGAGGTGAGCCCCGTGACCACGGTCTCTATCTACGCGGGTACGTTCGTCAGGTCTCGGTCCTCCAGTTCCCAGGCGTGGTCGAGCATGTGCCAGGCACAACGTCGGATCAGGAACTGGAGCGCCCACGACCGGGCTGAGTGGCCCCGGGCGTGGTGCTGGCGGATCTCCTCGACGAAGGTATCCCGGTAGGCACGCAGGACCCGGGGGTCATCCCTAGTTTCCAGCGGTACCCTCACTCCCACCTTCGGAGCGAATTCGTCGATCTCCGCCCCGTTGACGTGGCGGATGATCTTCTGCTTGTCCCAACCGCCGCCCCGCGGACCCTTGCGTAGTTCGGGCGAGACGCGTGCCGCGGCCCTGTCGAATGTCCTCCAGGAGGCCCGCAGCAGCCCGATCTTCCGGTCGAACTCGGCCTCGGTCATCGGGTCGCGTTCAGGTGTGGCGGCTCTGCCCGAGACGCCGTAGTAGTCGGTCATCCCGATTCCTTCGATCTGCTCGACCACCTTGAGTTCACCGGTGGCGCTGAACTCGGCCCCGAAGCCCGCCAGCTCGGCAACCTCGGCATAGCGGGGTCGATAGGCGGCGAGGACCGCGAGGGCGTCCTCACCGATCCTGGCGCTGCGGTCCCAGCCCGGCCAGTCGAAGGCGCAGGCGACTACCCGCTTCCTCTTGCCCTGCTCGAGCATCACCCGAACGGCATCCGCCATGCCGTCAACGTAGTGGTCTCTCGGTCCCTACCTCCTGGATGATCTGTCAATGTCTGGAAACCTTCCCAGTGGTACGGCGCCCGTAGGGGGGGGTTCGGTCAGAGCGGATCGTCAGACCAGAGCGCTCCAGATTGTCCTGCGGGGAGCCTGCCCCCGAAGGTCGCCATCTCGGGGCGACCCGACCGATTGGCCCAGGCCGCCGGGTGGGTGGGATACCCCGGGAGCCGGGAGCGCGGATGTTAAGCCCTCCTGGACATCCGCTGCCGTGAGAACCGCCGTGAGAACCATGGCTCCGGCATGGCCGGAAACAGCCGGTAAGCAGCGGCCTCCTATTGACCACTGATCAAGCGGGCGCAGCCTGATCAGGGGTAGTTTCGGACTCCGGTGGACAGTTGTGAGAACCAGCGGCAACATGGGTGGTTGCTGGAACTGGGGGTCAAGAGGTCCCGAGTTCAAATCTCGGCAGCCCGACCAGTGAAGTGCCAGGTCAGAGGCCATTTCTGGCCTGGTGCTTGCGCCGAGGGCCTCAGGCCACCCCACCTTCGGCCCGGGGCTCGGCCGTGGTGAACTCCGGATTGACGATGGCCGGAGTGCGCCGGTGCACACCGACCATGCCCTCGGCCGTGAGGTGAGCACCGACTACCGCCCCGGCCACCTTGCGCCGGCCCAGGAAGACGATCAGGATCGAGCCGGTCGTATCTGCCAATGTGCACTCCAACGCCGGTACGCCTGAGAAGTCCCGAACTTCGACCGCCCGCACCACACCTGCCACCACGGCGCGCTGTCGGTGCCGGATCGTCCCGATGGGGATGGCCGGTCCGAAGTTCACAATCCATCGCCTCCCAACCGGCTCGGCCGGCTCATGCTTGTGACTGTCCGGCGGCGCCTCCGCCGGACCGGGACAACAGGATGTCGTATTCCGGATTGACCATGGCCAGTTGGTCACGGTGCCGTCCGATGACGCCGCTGACGGTCAGAGTCGCTCCGACCCCGACTCCAGCCACGCCGCGCCGGCCCAGGAACACGACATTGATAGCCCCACTGTGATCCACCAGCACGCACTCGAAGGCAGGGACTCCCGACCAGGGCTGAACCCGTATGGACGCCACCCGTCCGCCGATTTGGCAACGCTGCCGGTAGGTGGCCGCCGCGATCGGGATGACTCCCGCCGGTAGCGGGATCGGAGGATCGGCCGGGGCGGGCAGTGCAGCCAGGACCCCGCTCGGGCTCCCACCTGAGGGGTTGACGGAGTCCTCAAGGGCGGACCCGGCCCGAGCCTCGTCCCGAGTGTCCGCTGTCGCGATGCGATCGCGTCGGGCGCGTGCCAGGACGTTGTCCACATCGAAAGGGGCCACGGTCGCACTGACGTTGGCGAGCTGGCCTACAGCCGAGACGATCCGGTCCGCGGTGTAGTCGTGGAGCAGACGGCTGGCTACGCCCCGGTAGATCCGGCGGGGCAGGATGAAGGTCACCTCGGTGTCCCCGTCTCGGGAGAGATCCAGGGCGAGTCGGGTGACGGACCGGAGCAACTTGCGGTCCGGGCAGTCGAAGACTTCCAAGGCGAGCTGACCGATCCCGAGCTGCCCCCAGGTCGTGGCCAGCCTCTCGGCCCGGTCAGTGTCCACCGCGAAGTGGACAGCCCGGATCGAGGAGTTGATCCCGATGGACCGGGCCAGCTGCACGGCGCGGGAGGTGGCGAGATCGACCCTGTCGACCAGAACTACCACGAAGTGGTTGCGCAGAGCCTGGGGCTCGGACTGCTGGGTCATGGTGTCCTCAGCCAACGCCAGCTTCTCGGCTTGATAGCGGTGGTGAGTCCGGGTCAGGAGGAACACGATGGCGGGAATGGCGACCACGACCGCCCACGCCCCGCGGGTGAACTCGGTGGTGACGAAGATCAGGGTCACGACCAGGCTGGCCACGAAGGCGGCCGCGTTGATCAGGATGCCCCTGTTTCGCCGCGGTCCGGGGTGACGCAGGTGGTAGCGCAGCATTCCTCCGCCCGCCATGGTGAACCCGGTAAAGACCGTGGTGGCATACAAGGGGATCAGGCTCTGGACCCTCGCCCGGGTCACAATGAGCAGGACCACGGACGCCGCCGTCAGGGCCAAGATGCCGTTGGAGTACACCAGCCGGTGACCCCTCGTGGTGAGGGGGCGGGGGAGGTAGGCGTCCTCGGCGATGAAGCTGACCAGGAGCGGGAAGCCGTTGAAGCTGGTGTTGGCCCCCAGGAACAGGATTAGGGCGGTGCTGAACTGCAAGGAGTAATAGGGGAGGCCTCCGATGGCGCGGCCGAAGATCTTGCGGCCCAATTCGGACAGGACCGTGGGGGTACCCGAGGTGAATGGAACGGCGTGGGTCAGGGCCGCCAGGACCGAGACGCCCAGGAACATCGCCCCGAGGATCACCGCCATAGTGACCAGGGTGGCTCTGGCGTTCTTCACCTGCGGCTCCCGGAACACGCTCACGGCATTGGATATCGCTTCCATACCGGTCATGGCCGAGCCCCCGTTGGCGAAGGCGCGCAGGAAGATGAATACAGACGCGCCGAGGAGAAGCCCGGATCCGCCGTGGCCCACCGCCACGTGCCCGGCTACGTGCAGGGGGAACTTCTGGAGGGATCCGTCCGCCGCTTTGAAGAGTCCCACCACGATGAGAACGCCCATGCTGACCAGGAACCAGTAGGTGGGTACGGCGAAGATCTGACCGGCTTCCTTGATGCCCCGGAGGTTGCCGAAGGTGATCAGGGCGACAAAGACGATCGAGATCGCCAACTGGTGGTGGTTGAGCACGGAGAAGGCAGAGGCCAGGGCGTCGGCACCGGCCGCTATCGATACGGCAACGGTCAGGGTGTAGCTGCACAGGAGGGCTGCCCCTGGGATCTGGGCGGTGGAGTACCCGAAGTTCTCCCGGCTGACGACATAGGAGCCGCCCGAGACCGGGTAGGCCTCCACCACTTGGCGATAGCAGAGGCAGATGACGCCCAGGACCGCCAGGATGAGCAGGGTCACAGGCGTGATCAGACCGAACGCAGCCAGGCCGGCGGCGGGGATGAGGATCGTGAGGATGGACTCGGTGGCGTAGGCGCAGGACGACATGACGTCGGAGGACAGGACCGCCAGCGCCGTGGGGCGACCGAGTCGCTCCCCGTGCAGCGACTCGGACACCAGGGCCGGACCCAGCAGCGCCCGCTTCAGGCGCTCCAAACTGCCCTCCGGGAGGTCGACCCCGACCCCGGCGGCGGGATCCGGGGGACGGTTCAACCAGTTCGGCTGGGGCCCTTGGGAGGCGTCCACAGCCCGGGACAATAGGGGGAAGTGCCAACCAGGGAGGAAGATGGTTTCCTACACTCGTACCATGCCTCTCCCGCTGCCGCGCTGGTTAGGCGTGACCGCGGCCTGTCTCTGCGCTCCTTTGGCCGCCGCCGCCGGGTGGATCCCACTTCGGGAGTCCTTCTCGAACCTCGACGTGGCCCTCTTGCTCATACTGGTGGTGATGGCGGTCGGGAGCCTCGGTTCCTTCCCCGGCACACTGTTGGGAGCCGCCTCGGCCGCATGGTGGTTCGATTTCTTCGACACCAGGCCTTACTCCGACCCGACCATCGCCCGTCGGCCGGATCTGGTCACCTTCCTGGTGCTGGCTACGGTCGGAGCCACGGTAGGCACCATGTCGACTGCCTACGCCCGGCGCCGACGGATGAACCGATTGGGCGACGCTGATGTGGGTCGGCTCCGAGCCGTGGCCGAGTTGCTGGCCACGGCCACGGAGTTGGTCGAGATTCTTCCGGTCATAGCCGAGGAGATCGGTGATGTCCTGGGCCTATCTGAGTGCTGGTTTGCCGCCGCGGCAGCCGGGGGTCAGGTGAGTGACGAGGCGCCTGAAGCCCCCCGGGTCACCCGATCCGGCGTTGTGGCGCTGACCGGACCCTCCTGGCAGGCCCTGCTACCGGTTTGGGCCCAGGGAGAGGTCCTGGGCCACTTCGTGGTCAGCGGAGGAGCCGACCCTCCTGAGCAGGATCGGTGGGTGCTGGCCGTAGCCCTCGCGGATCAGGCCGGCGCCGCCTTGGCCGCCCACGGCGTCCTTCCGCCGCCCCCCCAGGATCCACCCCAACCGCGGCTCAGGGTCCTCGAGGGCCGGCCCCGGGAAGGGGTTGGATGGATGTCCCGTCGGGAGGGTCGCGCTGCCCATCGGCTATCCGCCTGAGTAGTCGGGGCTCACCGACATCCGCCGATGATCAACCTGGATACCGCCAGCGTGGCGTCGCTGGTCGGCTTGCTTTCTGAAGGAGGCCTAACCAGCCAGGAGTTGGTGGCGGCCTGCTTGGGGCGCATTGAGGGGTTCGGTTTCCCCTTTGGCGCCATTCGGATGGTCATGGCCGACGCCATGGCCCAGGCCGAGGTCTCGGACGAGCATCGTCGCCGCTACGGCCCCCGCGGTCCCCTGGAGGGGATTCCGGTAATCCTCAAGGACAACATCGACGTGGCCGGACTGCCGACCACGGCGGGATCCCTGGCCCTGGCGGACTCGGTTCCGGAGCGTGACGCCCATCTCGTGTCCCGGCTGCGACAGGGGGGCGCGGTCATCCTGGCCAAGGCCAACCTGTCCGAGCTGGCCAACTTCCTGACCGAGGGCATGCCGTCGGGGTACTCCTCGGTGGGGGGCCAGGTCCTCAACCCTTACGACCTGGCTCTGACTCCGAGCGGGTCGAGCAGCGGTTCCGCCGCGGCGGTGGCCCTGGGGCTGGCTCCCCTGGCGGTGGGCACCGAGACGGACGGCTCCATCATCAGCCCGGCCGTCCACCAGAGCCTGGTGGGGGTCAAGCCGACCCAGGGTCTGGTCAGCCGGCGTGGGATCTTCCCCATCGCCCCCAGCCAGGACACGGCCGGGCCCATGGCCCGTTCGGTGGCCGATGCCGCCGCTCTGTTGGGAGTTCTGAGCGGGTTCGACCCGACGGATCCGGCCACGGCGGCAGCGGACGACCTGGGCGCCCGGCTCCGATCCTTCGTCCCCGACCCTCGTGTTCTGAGCCAGGCGGGCCTGGGGCTGGTGGCGGTTGGTGGAGCGGACGGGACGGCGCCCTCACGCCCGATGAGTGAGGAGGAGGCCGCCGCTCTGGAGGAGGCAGGAGGCCGACTTCGGGATGTGGAATTGCCGACCCGCAGCTTCGAGGACGAACTGTTCGTTCTGCGTTACGAGTTCGCTCCGGCGGTGAGGGCATACTTCGCCGGATGGCCGCCCTCAGGCGGGCCCCGGTCGCTGGGCGATGTGGCCGCTTGGAACCGGGCCCACGCCGAAGATTCCCTCAAGTTCGGCCAGACCCACGTGGACGCAGCCATGGCCATCGACCACGCCGCCGAGCAGGCTCGGTATCTCGAGGCCAGACAGCGGGATCGGTCGGCCGCGGTCGAGGCCCTGGAGACGGCCCTGTCCGGCCTCGGCGTGCTGATCTTCCGGGGTGACGAGGGGGCCGGTTGGGCCGCCCGGTCCGGATGGCCGAGCGTCTGTCTCCCCACCGGCTACAGCCCGCGGTCCCGGCGGCCCCGCGGCATCACCCTGGTGGGCCGGGCCTGGACCGATGACCACCTGTTGTCAGTGGCGGCCGGGATCGAGCTGGCCTGCGGACAGCGCCGGCCGCCAGCCGAGATCAACCCGGCCGTGTTCAGGGCCCTGGGAAAGCCCTGACGGTCCTCAGGGCAGGATGTGGCCCCCGAGGGTCCACCAGGAAACGAACCCGAGCCCGAGGGTCGAAGCACCCGCTACGGCCAGGAAGGCCCGGCCCTCCAGGAAACGGGCCAAGACGACGCCGCTCGGGAAGGCGAGGAGCAGCATGCGGGGGTTGGGGGTCAGCCCGGACGAGCCCAGACAGGCCAGGGTCACGCCGAAGCCCCAGACCAGGGCCCAGGCCGGCGGGCGGGTGTCACTGCGCAGGATCAGGTAGCGGGTGCCGATCACGAACGGCACTCCGAGCAGGCCGATGAGGAGGTTGAGATTCCGGCCGCCGAACTGCAGGTACAGCTCGTAGTGGTGGAGGGTCGCCATGAGGGAGACCCGGTTGCCCCAGAACTTGCTCTGAGCATCCATGACCGCCCAGGGCGAACCGACCCGGGCCCAGAGATAAGCGGCCACGGCCGCCATGCCCAACGGGCAGAGCAGGGGGGCGGCCAGGCACCTGAGTTCCGATCGGTTCGCCCCGGCTCGGGTGCGGATCAGGTGGATGGAGGCGGCCACGGTTACTGCCAGAACCAGGATCATCCCGTCCGCCCCGGTGGCGGTGGCGGCGGCGCCCCAGAGCCCGGCCATGAGCCAGCGCCGCCGCTCCAGGGCCAGCATGCAGGCCAGCACCAGAGTCAGAAAGAGCCCGTCCGAGTAGACCATCGAGAACACCACCGCGCCGGGGAACAGGGCATACAGCACGGCCGACCGCTGTCCGGCGCCTTCCCCCCACCAGAGGCTGGTGAGCCGTTGGACGAGCACGGTCGAGATCAGACCACCGGCCCGGGAGAGGATGAGGGCGGCCGGTAGAACCGGGACCGAGAAAATTCCCTGGACTGCCCGGATCAGGAGGGGGTATCCGGGCATGAATCCGAGGGTGCTGGCCGTGTTCGGGATGGCGGTGGGGTAACCACGGCGGGCCAGGTCGAGGTACCAGTGGCCGTCCCACCGGGCCAGTTCGGTGGCCACCGAGGAGTGGGTGAGCGTGGCCTCGACCCCCGCCAGTGCCAGCACCAGGAACTGGGCAGCGCTGTAGGCCACCAGAGCGGGCCAGAACCGACCCAGAAGGACCCGGGCCCCGTCGGTGCGGACGCCGAGGGGCTCCTCCCGTAGGCGGAGGGCGGCTACCGCCATCTGGGTACCGAACGGTCCGGCATCCCAGTGTCTCGGCCGTCTCTCGGCCTGACTTCACTTTTCATTCCGCCATTTCCGTCCTGGGACCGGTGAATCGGGACGGAAGGGGCCGTCAGAAGGCGGTATCGGGGGCCGATAATAACCGTTATCCTTGGGACTTCAGGTCTCGGGAGGAACGGGTCGTGACTGGGGAGAGTGGGCTGAGCCGGGGATGGGCGGCGGTGCCGGACGGGCCTCTGTTCTCCTTGCGCCCGGCCACTCGGGCCGACCTGGCCCGCCGGACGGCGGGAGTCCTGAGCGTGCTTCCGGCGGCGGCGGTGCCGCTGTTGAAGGGCGGGGATCCCCGGCGGCTGTCCAGGAGAGACGCCGGCCGGGCCCTGCGCCTGGTGGCTCAACGCCTCGGCGGCAGCTGGGTCAAGGTGGGCCAGTTGCTGGCCTCGGCTCCAGGACTCGTCGGCGAAGAGCTCTCCGATGAGCTCCGTCCCTTGCTCGACACTTCACCGGCCGTCGCACCGGCCCGGGTCAAGGCGGCCATCAGCCGGGCCTGGGGCCGGCCCATGGGGGAGATGTTGGCCGAGTTGGACCCGATGCCGGTCGGCACCGGATCCCTGGCGGTGGTCCACCGCGGCGTGACCCGGGACGGGCGGGTGGTGGCCATAAAGGTGCTGAGGCCCGGCATCGAGAGGGACTCGGCCGCCGATCTGGTGCTGATCGAAACCGTGCTCGACCGTCTGGCCGTCTGGCGGAAGATGGATCGATCGGCCTTCCGCGTCCTGGTGGCCGGGCTGCGCACCCAGCTGTCCGAGGAGATGGATCTTCGTCGGGAAGCCACCCACATGGACCGGTTCCGGCAGTTGTTCAGCGATGCCGGCTTGCGCCGGCTGGTTATCCCCGAGGTTCATGAGGCGATGTCGGGCCGGCGCATTCTCACCATGGAGTTCCTGGATGGGGTGGCCATCGATGACCTGTCGGCCATCGAGTCGATGGGCGGGGATCCGGCCCCCCTGGTGGCGGAGGCTCTCCAGGCCTGGTGGGCGACAGTGGGAGTGGCGGGCATGTTCCACGGTGATGTCCACGCCGGAAATCTCATTTACACCCGCGACGGGCGCCTGGGAATCATCGACTGGGGCATCGTCGGGCGGCTGAGTGAGAAGAATCGTGGGTTCATGTTGGCCTTGCTGTCGGGGGCAGCGGGGGATGAGGAAGCGTGGGGACAGGCCGCCGATCTCCTGATGGAGGGGATCCCGGAGCGGGTGCGCCGGCGGGAGGACTTCGACGCCGACCGGGCCCGGGTCATGATCACCCAGGGCCTCTCCTATGCGCTGACCCGCCCTTACGGTGAGGTCAGCCTGGGAGCCCTCCTCAGCGGGGATGCCTTCAGCGACCTTCCGGCGGCCCGGCCGCCAGACCCTTCGGAGCCGTCCGGCGGACCCGAGCCAGTTGACGGCGCCGCTTCAGAGGACTCAGCTCCCCCTGGGGGCCCGGATCGGGACATCCTCCTCCTGGGCAAGCAACTGCTGTATTTCGAGCGCTACGGAAAGCAGTATCTGAGTGATCGCTCGGTCCTGAGCGACGCCGCCTTTGTCCTGGATCTGATGAAAAGTCACCCGGCGGGGCCGGAATGAGCTTGTCGGGCGGGCGGAGGGGACGGATACTTCGGGCCGGAAAGGATGATCATGAAGCTGCTGGCATGTGATGACGATCCTTCGGTGGGCCAGATGCTCCAGGCCACCCTGGAGGCCGAGAGCTGGGACGTTTCGTTCACCACCCTGGGCAGCGAGTGCATCGCCCTCATGGACTCCGTGTCTCCGGATGTGGTCGTCCTCGACCGGGTCATGCCCGGCCTGGGGGGCATGGAGGTGGCCCAGCGCATCCGATCGGATGGCTACCGGGGCCCGATCCTGCTCTTTTCCGCCTTCACCGGCCCTGATTTGGAGAACGACGCCCGGGCGTTGAATGTCGTTCCCGTGCCCAAGGTGGACGTCGAGGGACTGCTGCGGATCCTGGAAGGGCTGCGCGGGGCCGGATCCGCCCCTTCCGGCCGGGCCTGAGGCCGGCCGCACCTCTCAGCGCGGGTCGTTCAGAGCACCACCCCTGCCTCCCGCAGGGCGGTTATCTCCTCATCGGCGTAGCCGAGCTCGGTCAACAGTTCATCCACGTGTTGGCCCAACAGCGGCGACGGCCGGGACGGGATGGCCTCATGGCCGACCGGACGCAGCACCGGACCGAGCATCCGCACCCGGCCGGCGGCGGGATGGACCTGCTCCAAGATCATGCCGTTGGCCGCGATGTGGGGATCGTCCACCAGTTCCACGGCCGTGTTGAACGGGCCGGCCGGCACGCCGGCGGCGTCGAAGGCCTCCAGCCACTCGGCGGTGGTGCGCTCCTTGAGGCGGATCTCGGTGAGGGCCACCAGGACGACGCCGATCTCGGTGGCTTCCGGGCCCTCGGCCAGGCCGCGGTCTTCCAGGCGGGCGTCCTCCAGTCCCACCACCTCCAGGAACTTCTTGCGCAGCGGGTTGTTGAGGGCGGCGATGGCGATGACCGAATCGGCCGTCTCATAACAGCGGTAGTAGACGTTGACGGCGGCCAGGCGACTCAGGGTCTCGGATCGCTGCGTGTCTCTCTCCGCCCGGGAGCGGCCATCGCGCCAGGATCGGCGCAGCACCTCGGTGGCGTCGGGCTTCGGTAGTCCGGGCATCTCCATGAAGGTGTAGCCGAGCATGCCCAGGGCCACGGCCAGCAGGCTGATCTCGATCTTGAGTCCCTGCCCGCTGCGCTCCCGGGCGAAGAGGCCCGACGCCGCCGCCCAGGCGATGGCGTAGCCGGTGCCGTAGTCGGCCACCGGGGGACTGGTCGGCGCCGGCACTCCTGCCTCCGAGGTTTTGCCGTCCGCGGCCAGCAGGCCGGTCACGGCCTGGACGATCAGGTCGTAGCCCGGGCGATGGGCGCTCGGTCCCCGGCGGCCGAAGGCGGTGGCTTCCACATAGACGACGCGGGGATTCACGCCCGAGAGGGTCTCGTAATCGATGCCCAACGCGGCGGGGGTGTCGGGGCGGTAGTTGACGACCACCACATCCGCCTCGGATACCAGGCGGTGGACGACCGACCGCCCCTCCTCGGTCCGAAGGTTGACGGCCAGGCCCCGCTTGCCCCGGTTGAGAGAGATGAACCAGCGACTCTCCGACCCCGAGAAAGGGGTGGCGAAGCGCCAAGGCTCGCCCTCGACCGGCTCCACCTTGACCACCTCGGCCCCGAGGTCAGCCAGCATCATCCCGCCCCAGGGCCCGGCAATGACCTCGGAGAACTCCACCACTTTTATGCCCTCGAGCAGTCCAGCCATCGTTCCCCCCTCGTGCCGGGCCCGTCCGGCCCGTCCGAAGATAACGACTCGGGCCCGGCGCGAACAGCCGGCGCCCTCGGCCCAGGCACGGCGGGGGCGGGAAGGGGACCGGCTCGGCCGAGTCAGAATGGGTCATGAGCGAGAGTCCCAGGTCCCTCTTGAGCCTTTTGACCCTGAGCCCCCTGGGCGAGGATCGCTGGTCGGCGCCCACGCCGGCCGAAGGCCCGCCCCGGCTGTTCGGGGGCCAGGTGGCGGCTCAATCCCTCCGGGCCGCCTGTCTGAGCGTGGAGCCCGGGCCGCGTCCGCACTCCCTGCACGGCTACTTCATCCGACCGGGGCGGCCCGACACACCCCTCGAACTGGTGGTCGAGCGGATGCGGGACGGGCGCTCGTTCACCACCAGGCACGTGACCGCCGTGCAGGAGGGTCAAGCCATCTTCGAGCTGACCGCCTCCTTCCACACCGACGAAGAGGGCTCCGACTGGCAGGAGCCCGCCCCCACGGACATCCCGGTGCCCGAGCCGGGAGCCGATACCGAGCGGGACGAGTCACCCTTCGGCGGCTTCCACGCCACCAACCCCTTCGTGATCCGCCCGGTGCGGACGCCGGGCTCGGGCTTCGCCATGCACCCCTGTTGGGTGCGCATCCGCGAGCCCCTGGAGGGCGACCCCCGTCTGCATGCCTGTGCTCTGGCCTATGTATCCGACCTGGCCGTGGTCCAGGCCGCCCGGGCTCCGGGCAGTACGGGGATGCCCTTCGGAGCCAGCCTGGACCATGCCGTCTGGTTCCACCGTCCGGTGGACGTCGGCCAATGGCTTCTCTTCCGGGCCGGGCCCATCTCCAACTTCGGGGCCCGGGGGCTGGCTCGGGGCACCTTCCACACCGCCGAGGGGGTCCTGGTGGCCTCCTTGGCCCAGGAGGCCCTGTTGCGCACGACCGGGCGGTTCCCGATGCCCCCGGGCATGGCCGACCTCAAGGAGGAGGACCTGGCCGCCATGAAGCCCGAGGAGATGGCCGCCCTGTGGCAACGCAGCCGGGAGCCCGAGACGGCGGATGGGACGAAGGACTGATCCAGCCCTTATCCTGGCCGCTTCAAGCAACCGGAGGGGAAAATCTCACAATGCCCGATCGCACCGAAGCCGTAATAGTCGGGACCGCCCGCAGCCCCATAGGGCGGGCCAACAAGGGGTCCCTGGTCGACGTACGGGCCGATGAGTTGATGGCCACCATCCTCAATGCCCTCATGGAGAAGGTGCCCCAGGTCAGCAAGGACCAGGTGGTCGACATCATCTGCGGAAACGTCGCCCAGTCGGGCGAGACCGGCTTCAGCATCGCCCGCACAGCCGGGCTGCTGGCCAAGTTCCCCAACACCGTTCCGGGCCTGACCCTCAACCGCTTCTGTGCCTCCAGCCTCCAGTCGGTCCGCTCGGCGGCCCACGCCATCGCGGCCGGGGAGGGCGACATCTACATCGCCGCCGGGGTTGAGAAGAGCTCCGTTCCCCCTGTCCCCGAAGGTGAAGGCGGTGGGGCCCGGCGGGGCGGCGGCATCGGGCCGGGAGGGCTCAACCCGAAGCTCCTGGGCCGGGACGGTTTCCCCTTCGTCTACATCCCCATGGGACTGACGGCGGAGAACGTGGCCGAGCGCTTCAATGTGAGCCGGGAGGATCAGGACGCCTTCGCCAAGCTCAGCCAGGACCGGGCCGTAGCGGCCCAGGCGGCCGGCTTCTTCGAGCGGGAGATCACTCCGATCACCAAGGAGGACGGCACGGTGGTCAGCCAGGACGACTGTCCCCGTGCGGGGACCACCCTGGAGGGCCTGGCCAACCTCAAGCCGGTATTCAAGCCTGAGGGCGGAACCGTCACGGCCGGGAACTCCTGCCCGCTCAACGACGGCGCCGCCGCCGTCATGGTCATGAGCCGGCAGAAGGCCGATGAGCTCGGAATCAAGCCGCTGGCCCGCATTGTCGCCTCGGCGGTGAGCGGCAACGAGCCCGAGATCATGGGCGTCGCCCCCATCGACGCCATCCCCAAGGCTCTGGCCCAGGCCGGCATGAAGATCAACGATGTGGACGTGGTTGAGCTCAACGAGGCCTTTGCCGCCCAGGTGCTTCCGGTCTGCCGGGAGACGGGGGTGGATATCCAGACTCAGCTCAATCCGCACGGCGGGGCCATCGCCCTCGGCCATCCCTTCGGGATGACGGGGGCCCGCATCATGACCACCCTCATCAACGACCTCCAGACCCTGGACAAGAGCATCGGCCTGGAGACCATGTGCGCCGCCGGCGGCATGGGCATGGCCATGATCATCGAGCGCCTGGCCTGATCACCGGCCCGCTCCGGCGGGCTCGCCAATACAGCCTGGGTCCGGCCCGCCCTCAGGGGGCGGGCCGGTCCGCGCCAGGGGTGCTATCCGGGCGGGGGTGAGGCGGTGGTGGGCCGGCGCAACAGGCCGAGTACGGCCAGAGCCAGGATGACCACTATCAGGGCGAGGCTGGCCAGTATGGCGGTGGTGCGGCCGGGCCCGTTCAGGACGGTCCGTCCGCTCTGAGGCGTGCCGGCGGCGGTGAGTCCCGAGCCGCCGGCTCCGGAGCGGTAGGTGTTGACCGAAGCGGCGCCGCCGGCGCTCTGGGCCCTGGCTCCGGCGGCTGAACCGGTCCCCGACGCCCTGGCGCCACTGCCTACTGCTGAACCGGTGGCGACCGGCTTCGAGCCGCTGCCGCCTGACGAGCCGGCCGCGGTGGGGGAGGGGCGAGGTACCTCAGTGTCATCCGGGCTGTACTGGGGCAGGGAGTAAACGAGCGGCGTCCCGGGATCAGGCGGTCTCTCGCCCTGGGCGTACCAGTGCCTGAGCATCTCCTCGGCTGTCTTGCCCCGGGGGGACCGGTCGTTGTCCGAGGTGCTGTCGCTGGTCAGGTACCACTCCCACCACACCACTCCGTCCCACCACGACTTGCCCGAGAAGGTCTCCAGCAGGGCCTGGTATAGGTCTGACTGAAGCTGCCAGTTGGTGGTGTCGAGATAGTTGAGGAACGGCTGGCGGCCGGCATGGTCCCCGGACATGTAGCCGGACTCCCCGAACAGGATCGGCTTACCGGTCGACTGGGCCAGATTGGATACCTCGTTGACCCAGTTCTGGCCGGAAGTGGCCGAGGCGTGGCTATCGGTCCAGTCGGCCAGGAGGTCGGACAGGGCGGGGGAGGTGGCATCATCCAGGGGGAAGTAGGCCGAGATTCCCACCACATCCACATCGGAGAGGAACTTGGCCTGACCCAGGACGTCCCAGTTCTCCTCGTAGCCGATCTGCCCGCTGAAGTGTGTCCGGGCCACGCTGATGGCTTGCTGCCACTGGGCCGTGTACTGCTCCATCGAGGTCATCTCGGACCCGACGAAGAGAGTGGTGGCGCCGTGCTGCTGGGCGATATCGGCGTAGTGGTCGATGAAGCTCTGGTAGGACTGCCACCACAGACTGGGATCGGACGGGGCGATCGTTCCCCGCCAGCCCCCCTCACAGTTCAGGCAGTAGAAGATCGGCACCAGGATCACGTGCATGCCGTTCCGGACGCTGGCCTCCATCTGGAGCTCGAGGTTGGCGTCGGTCTCGGTCAGGCCGCCCTGGTAGTCGGGCTGGATTGAGTTGGAGTTCTGCTTCTGCATGACCCACCACACGAACAGAGCGATCGTGTTGAGGCCGTCGGACTTGAGGCGCGTGACCTCGTCCGGGCTCTGCTGCTGGCTGACGTTGGGGATGGCCATGCCGGCCACCTTGCCGTCGGTGCCGTCGGCCACCCGATGACCGACGTTCGGGGTTCCCGGGAGGGAGGTCGTGCTGGTTGAGGGCTCGGTGGTGGGCGGGGTCTGGGGAGCAGCGGTGGTGGCCGCGGCCACCGGGTGGTCAGCCAATAGGGGACCGGCCGGACCCAGGCCGAGTGCGAGCAGGCCGACGGTCGCGCCCAGGAGGCGGGTCCCGGCCGGGCGCCGACGGGGCGTCGACCAGCGTGGTGTCTTTCCCCCCTTTGTCATCCGAACACTTGTAGCCCAGAATCCGGTTCGCCACACGTCACCCCCGGCCCCGGAGTCGTCCCGGCGGGCGCCGAGGAGAGCGGACCGGAACGGCCCCGGCGGGGTGTCAGAGGGAACAGGAGAGGCGGTATGAGCCGGACCCGAGGTCGACCCGGGTGCCCTGCCATGCCCTCAACCCGGCCTGATGAGCGGGCGGCTCCCCGTCCAGGCGGACGCTGTCCGGATCGGCGGTGGGCAGGTTCACGGTGGCCCAGGTATTGGCGGGCAGGCCCAACTCGAGGGTAAAGACCGAGCCCTCCCGGTGCCAGCGGACCGAGGTGTCCCCGTAGGGCGAATGCAGGCCGGCCGCCGCCCAACCCAGGCCACCTCCCGGGCGGGGCGCCACGATGACATGTCGATAGCCCGGATCCTCGGCGTCCGGGGCCAGACCGGCCACCGTGCGGTAGAGCCAGGCCCCCACCGCTCCGTAGGCGTAATGGTTGAAGGAAAGCATGCCGCCCTCCTCCCGGATGCCGAGTTCCCCGCCATGGATGGAGCCGTCCGGACGGATGGCATCCCAGCGCTCCCATATCGAGGTTGCCCCCTGGAGCACCGGATACAGCCAGGAGGGACAGTCCCGGGCCATGAGGACCTCGTAGGCGAGATCGGTCCGACCCGCCTCTACCAGGGCCGGGCAGAGAAGCGGGGTGCCGACGAATCCGGTGGCCAGCCGGTTGCCGGCTTCGGTGACCCGGTCGGCCAGAGCCGCCGCCACCGTCGGGCGCTCGGCGTCGGGAACCAGGTCGAAGCGCAGAGCCAGCGCCGCCGCGGTCTGGCTGGCCCGGGGCAGGTCGGGCCAGGCGGCCCACATGGCCCGGCGCACGGAGAGGGCCAGATCGGAGTAGCTGGCGGCATCTTCGCTCTCATCCAACAGGGCGGCCGCCTCGGAGACGATGCGGGCGCTTTCGGCCAGGTAAGCGGTGGCCACGTAGTCCCCCGGAGCCTTGGCCTTCCAGGGCTCACCGGCCGGGGCGTCCGGATCGAGCCAGTCCCCGAATTGGAAGTCATCCGTCCACAGCAGGTCGTCACCGGCCCGTCCGGCTGCATAGCCAACCCAGGCCTTCATGCTGGAGTACTGCCGCTCGAGGACGCGTAGATTTCCGTAGGCCTCGTACAGCGCCCAGGGCACCATCACGGCGGCATCGGCCCAGGCGGCGCAGGCCATTTTGAAGCCCCGACCGGCGCAGCTCGGAATCACCGGGGGTACCCCGCCCGAGGCTCTCTGGTCAGAGGCCAGGTCTCCCAGCCACCCGGACAGGAAGCTGTCGGCATCGAAGTTGAACGCCCCGGTCGGGGCGAAGACCTGGATGTCACCGGTCCAACCCAGGCGCTCGTCCCGCTGCGGGCAGTCAGTCGGCACCGATACGAAGTTGCCCCGCTGACTGCGGACGATGTTGGCCTGGAGCCGGTTGACCAGCTCGTCCGAGCAGGCGAACCCGCCCGTGCGCTCCAGGTCGGAGGAGACGACTACGCCGACGGCATCAGTGATGCTCACATCGGGATGGGCGGAAGCCACCTCGGAATAGCGGAAGCCGTGGAAGGTGAACCTCGGCTCGACCCAGCGGGGCCCGGCTCCGTCGAGGACATAGGTGTCGGTGGCCTTGGCACTGCGCAAGGCGGCGGTGTGCAGGCTGCCGTCCGGGGCCAGTACCTCGGCATGGCGAACCGTCACCATGGCTCCGGCCGGGCCATCCACCAGGAGCCGGGGCCAGCCCACCAGGTTATGGCCGAAGTCCAACATGATGCTCTGGGGGGTGGTCCACCGGGCCACCACCGGGAGCTCCTCCACCACCCGGACCGGCGGCCCGGCCGGTACCAACCGGGACAGGACCGCCCGCCTGTCCTCCATCGCGCCGACCTCCACCGGCGCCCAGTGCTCGCCTTCTCCCTGCTCTGGGTCGGCTCCGGGCCTAGGGGCCGACCAACCCGGCACCTCGAGGCAGCAGTCGTAGGCCTCCCCGTCGTAGAGATCGGCTGATCTTCGGGGCCCGGTGGTCCACTCCCAGGCGCCGTCGGTGCCGATGGTCACTTCCTGCCCGTCCTCCAGGGTCAGCTCCAGCTGGGCCAGGAGGCCGAGGCGGGGCCCGTAGACGTTGCGCATCCGCTCCGGGGTCAGATGACCCCGGTACCACCCGTCAGCCAGTTCCGCCCCCAGGATGTTCTCGCCCGGAGTCATGAAATCCGTCACGTCGAGGGTCCTGCAGGCCAGCCGGTGGTCGTAGCTGGTCCAGCCTGGGGCCAGCAGCTCATCGGTGACCTCCCGGCCATTCAGCTCAATCCGGTAGAGCCCGAGGCCGGTCACATGGAGCCGGGCCCGGATGGGGCCGGAGGGGATGTGGAACAGGCGACGAAGGAGAGGTGAGGGCCCGGCGTCCTCGTCGCCCACCAGGACCACCTCGGCCGTCCAGTCGGCGGGCTGCCACAGCGGGGCCTCCAGCTGGGACGGAGGACTCCATTCCGACCACCCGGAGCCCGTCTCCACCATGACCCGCCACCAGCAGCGCTGGCGGGAGGACAGGGGCGCGGCCGGCCAGGCCACGGCGTGGCTCTGGGACGAGGCGACCCGGTCGGTGTCGAAGGTGATGTCCCCGAACCCGGGTTCGCCGGCGATCTGGATGCGGTAGGCCGACTGGGTGACATTCCGCTCCCCGGCCCGGAGCCGCCAGGACAGACGGGGCCGGGGATCGCTCACAGACAGGGGAGGGGAGCGGTCGGGACTGCGCAGGTCGAAGGCGACGACGGTCACGGCTGCATCGTTGCAGACGGGCCCCCCGTACGCGCCAGGGCCCCGGGTCACCCCGGGGCCCTGGCGGAGCTGCTGTTAGGTGCTACTGACCGACAGTCGCTGACGCAGCGCTGTTCCCGGTGTTGTCGGGGAACGGCTCTCCGCCGCCCGTGGCGGAAGACACGATCCCGTCGGCGGAGGCGTAGCTCGTAGCGGTAGAGCTGCTGGGCCCCGGGTTGTACACGGCCGTGACGGAGGCCCCGACGACGAGTCCGGTGACGGTCAGCACCACTTCGGTGCTGGTGCCGTTGTTGCCACTCGGACAGGCGGCACTCACAATGGGCGGGGGAGCGTGACCCTGCTCCGTCACCTGGTACTGGGCGCCGCTCGAATCGATCGAGGCACAGTCGATGGCCTGGTTGTAGCCGACCGTGACCGTCTGGGCCGAGAAGGAACCCGTTATCAAGCGGATGACCGGCGCAGCCCCGGTGGCGGAGGCGGACCCGGTGCCCGTCTTGAGTGCCCCGGGTGCAGTGGCGCAGACAGTGGTGCTTCCGGCGGCGCACACAGAGTTATGGTCCGCTCCGGTCTCCTGGGTAACGCCGATCGCGCTGTTGACTGTGCCGAAGGCGATATCCAGGATCACCACATTGCCTGACCCTGTGGTCGGAACCCAGGCCGTGAGGGTTGTCGGGGGGGTGACGGCCGGATTCGCGGACGTCGATCCGGTCGGAGGGGCATAGGTGATACTGCCCGCACTGATGTTGAAGTCGGACCCGTTGGAGTCGACCGTAGCCGCGTTGATCGGCTCGTTGTAGGTGATGGTGATGGTCTGGCCGAGTCCCGAGACCGAGCTGATCAAGGGGGCGGTTGCTGCTCCCGGGGTGATGGGGCCCGGGTTAGAAGCCTGAGCCGGATTGCCAGGACTGGCTGGTTGGGCCGTGCCGATCTGACTGGAGCCCGAGCCTGCCGTGGCGATGGCCGATACGGCGTAGCAGTACTCATTAGGAGTGCTGCCGGTACCGGCTGTGGCGGTCGAGTCGTTGTAGCTAAGGGGGCCCGAGGCGGGAACCACTGGCGTCAAGGCGGTGTAGGGCGAGGACGGCGGTGCCTGAGGTGAGCTACCGGGGGCGTTGGTGTAAGCGGCCGGGCAGGTCTCGGGAGCACCGGGCAGGGGTGAGGCCGTGGCGGGAGCCCGCCAAACCTGGTAGCCGGTAACACCGTCACCGATGGCCGTGCTCGGGGCTGACCAGGACACGCTGATGCCCCCCAAGGTTGTGTTGGGAGCTGCAGTCACCGTGCTGGGGGGATTGGGGGCCTGGTCATTCAGGCAGAAGGTGCTGGTGCTGCCCGGGGCGTAGGTGCCCGTGACGATATCGCCCTGGGTCAGAGAAGCCTGGAACGTGGCGTAGCTGATCGAGGTGCAGGAGGCCTGGGGGTTGGGACTACTGGTGGTGTCCTCCTGGTAGGTGTCGCTCGAGCCATAGGTATAGGAAAGGCCACCCTGCGTGAAGGATGTGCTCGACGCCGAGTTGACCTGCTGGCCGGAGGTGGGCGCGATGGGTCCGGCCGTGGCCGGCTTGGCGGCGCCACCGGCGGCCTGAACATCGCTGACCTGGCTATCGGGCACCGCGTCCGTCCCGCCGAAGACGTAGGAGGTCCCCGTGAGGGTGGAGGCGTGCTCAGTGCCGAAGGAGGGGGCCGAGCCCACCGAGGTGGTGGAGTCGGTGATCACGGTCGGAAAGCCGTTGACGCCGCCGAAGGCGGAACCGGCCAGCGCGTCGGAGCCGTCGTCACCCCGGGCCAGGTCCATGTGTGTGTTCTTGAGCCAGGTCTGTCCGATGGAGTAGTCGGCCAGGGCCAGGCTGGTGGCGGATCGGTCCGAGCCGTACTCGTTCTCGGTCTGGGTCACGCCGGTGGGCTTGGGGTTGTACTGCGAAGTCGGTATGGAGGCAGAGCCGCCGACCACGATCAGGTCCTTGATCCCGAGGGTGTTGATGACCTGCTGGGCCTCCGGCTCGAGCGTGCTGGAAGTCGAGTTGGTCAGGATGATGGGGAACTTCCTGGCGTAAGCCAGTGCTCCGGCCGAGAGGGCATCTACATAGTGGGCGGGATCACCGCTGGCCAGAATGGCGGTGCGCAGATTATTGGCATCGGTGCCGACCGAGGCGGGGGGAATGGAGTCATCGATCATCTCCATGGTCTGGTACCGGGTGGAGCCCTGGAACGGTGCGACCACGGTGAACCCGTCGGCCTTCAGCTGGTTGATCTGGGCCTGACTCACCGAGGCGGTGCCCCCGACAACGCCAATGTTGCTCACCTTGTTGTTCTTGAGGGCGGTGAGGGTGCTGCTGGGGACGGTGTTGGTGTCATCGGTGAGAAGCACCCCGATGCCGTTGACACCCTCCAGGCCGCCGGCGGCCAGGGCGTCCGGGGCGTGCGCAGGCAATCCATCGGCCAGGTAGACGCTGGCGCCTTTGGCGCCATTCGGATAGGCCGACTGGTCGATGGCACCGGCGGTGGCGTAGCGGTCGGTGCCGGAGAGCCGGCTGAAGCTGAAGCTGGCATCAGCGTGAGCCGGGATGGTCAGCGCGGCCAGGCCCGCTGCGGCGGTGGTGCCGACCACGCCGGCTACCAGGAGGGCGCGAAGGCGCGTAGTAATAGGTCGCATTTGCATAAGGCGGCCGATTTTAGGGGCCTAGACCGCGCTGGTCACTTCAGGGGGTGCTGAAATCCCTCATTGGGGCTGGTGGCGCAGGGTCAGATCGACGGCCAGATCCAGCAGCGGCCGGAAGCTGGAGGCCTTCTCCAGGTAGGCATCCGCCCCCGCGGCCATGGCACGCTCCCGGAGTTGAGCATCGCCCAGGGCCGACATCATGATCACCTTGGCCGCCGGGGCCACCTGCCGGATGAGGGGTACAGCTCGCACTCCGTCCATGCCGGGCATCATCTGATCCACAACCACCACATCGGGCTGGTGCTCGGCGGCCAGAGCGACCCCTTCCTCCCCGTTGGAAGCGTCGGCCACCACCCGGCAGCGGCCATCGGCTTCCACCGCCATCCAGAGCAGGATGCGCAGGTCAGGCTCATCGTCGACCACCAGGACCCTCACGGGTTCGGACGCATCCGGCATAGTCGAGAGATCGGCTGTCCGACCGGGTTCCTGAGAGCGGTGGCCGGGTTTGTCCTCACGCCCGGCGGGTTAGGAATTTGGAGTGATTGAGGCTCTGGCCATAGTCGGCACCCTGGTGGCGCTGAGCATTCTCCTGGGGCTGACCGAGTTGGCTGAACAGCGCATCATCAGCGAGCCGGTCCTGTTGGTGAAGGTGGCGTCGTCCAACACGCTCAGCCCCGAGTACGTCGAGGCCTACGTGACCCGACGGGCAGCCCGGTTCCTCTCGTAACCCGTTGGGTTAGTAACGGCTTACTTCTTGGCGCTCTCGAAATAGGGGTTGGCGCCAGCGGCGTGATCGGTGACGTCGACCACGTCCCGAATCTCGGGGACGCCTTCGAGGATGGCCACCTTGATGCCCTGGCCCAGGGTGACGGCGGCCATGCCACACCCTTGGCAGCCGCCCCCCAGGCGGAGATAGGCGATGCCCTCATCGACTGCGACCAGCTGAGCGACTCCGCCATGCGAGGCGATGGCCGGGTTGATCTCCTCCTCGAGGATGCGGATGACGGCCTGGGCCGCCGGGGAGCTGACATCGCCCTCCGGTACGGTGGCCGCGCCCGGACGGGCCGGGGGCTGGTTCGGGTTGACCAACACCAGCCCGCCGTCCCGGACATCCAGGGTTGACCCGCTCAGGCGGTCGAGGCTGTCCTCCGGCACGATCACGGTGAGGCTGGCGTGCTCGAGGGTGACGTCCTTGGGGGTGGCGTCGCTGGCCGGGGCGAAGTACAGGTCGTAGCTGTACTCGCTCCCGCTGACGCCGCTTATCTCCAGCCAGAGGGCGAGGCCCTCGGCGTCGTCCTCCTCGGCCCGGATCTCGAGGACGGTCCCAAGAGCCTGGTCGGTGATTGTCAGCACTTGGTCCACATTCTCTCCCGACGCCGGTGGGTTGCCATGATACGTGAGTGCCCCACCCCGAACGGAGGGTCGCCCTGGTGATGCCCTCGGCCACCTACCGGGCGTCGGACTTCGCCGCCGCCGCTGACTCCATCGGGGTGGAACTGGTGGTGGCCACCGAGCATCGCCAGGCCATGGGCGACTCCATGGGGTGGCGGGCCCTGGTGGTGGATCTCTGCGACCCGGAGGGGTCGGCCTACGCCATAGCCGCCGTGGGCCGGGACCATCGCCTCGACGCGGTGGTGGCGGTGGACGACCAGGGGGTCGAGGTGGCGGCCCGGGCCGCCGAGCTCCTCGGCTTGCGCCACAGCCCTCCGGCGTCGGTACACCTGACCCGGGACAAGGTCGGTATGCGCCGTCGCCTGGAGGGGGCTGGAGTGCTCCAACCCGCCTTCCGGATCGCCTCCGGACCGGGCCAGGCGGCCGTCCGGGGCGCCGAACTGGGCTGGCCGGTGGTGATCAAGCCGCTCGGACTGGCCGGCAGCCGGGGGGTCATCCGGGCCGATGACGGGCCAGCGGCGCAAGCGGCCGAGGCGAGGATCAGGGCGATCCTGGCCGAGGAAGGACGACCTGAGGACGAGGAACTGCTGATCGAGCGGTTCGTGCCCGGGGCGGAGGTGGCCGTCGAGGCGGTCATGGCCGGCGGACGCCTGCGGGTGTTGGCCGTCTTCGATAAGCCCGATCGGCTGGACGGGCCCTATTTCGAGGAGACCATCTACGTCACCCCCTCGAGGCTGCCCGCCGGCCGGCAGGAGGAAGTGGTGGCGGCGGTGACGGAGGCAGTGGCGGCCCTGGGGCTCTCCGAGGGCCCGGTCCATGCCGAGCTACGGCTGGCGGCGGAGGGACCCACGGTGTTGGAGGTGGCCGCCCGCACCATCGGCGGGCTGTGCGGCCGGGCCCTTCGGTTCGGGGCCGGGATCAGTCTGGAACAGGTCATCCTCAGCCACGCTCTGGGGCTGGATCCGGGGGATCTGGCCCCGGCGGCGCAGGCCAGTGGCGTGATGATGATCCCCATCCCCGGCGCCGGGCGCCTGCGTGCCGTCAACGGGATTGAGGCCGCCCGCCGGGTGCCGATGGTCGACGGCATCGAGATAACGGTGCCTCCCGGGTCGCGGTTGCGGCCCCTCCCCGAAGCCGACCGCTACCTTGGCTTCATCTTCGCCTCCGGCCCGACCCCCCAGGCCGTCGAGTCCGCCTTGCGGGAAGCTCACCTCAGCCTCGTCATCGACCTCGAGGGCTCCGACTCCCGATGAGGGTCCTGCTCCTGTCCACCTACGAGTTGGGCCACCAGCCCCTGGGTCTGGCTTCGGCCTCGGCGGCGCTGATGGCAGCCGGGCACGAGGTGACGCCGGTCGACCTGTCCCTGGACGCCCTCAGCGATGAGCAGATCGACTGGGCCGAGGCCGCTGCCGTTTCCGTGCCCATGCACACCGCCACCCGGCTGGCTGTGGCGGCGGT
>Ga0307374_10002584_pt1 | contig 31921 bp, 24 predicted proteins | sample OX3MG_FD_202532 | JGI IMG/M metagenome (GOLD analysis project Ga0307374, IMG submission 202532) | Soil microbial communities from Risofladan, Vaasa, Finland - OX-3 | ecosystem: Environmental > Terrestrial > Soil > Coastal area > Acid sulfate soil | place: Finland: Risofladan, Vaasa | collected... | reverse complement strand
CCGCCGTCAGTCCACCAACTCGCCGCTCAGCACCATCCCCCGCGCCGAAGCAATATCCCCCGACTGCACCCGATCCCCCGTCAGCGGAGGCACCTGGCGCCGCACCCGCGCCAGCACCGCTTGCAGTTTCCGCCCGGGCCGCAGCGGCTCCAGGTAGACCAGGGCGTGGCTGGCGGCGACCAGCTCGATGCCGAGCACGGCGGCGGTATTGGCGACCACCTGGCGCAGCTTGAGCGCCGCCCCCATGCCCATGGAGACGTAGTCTTCCTTGTTGCCCGAGGTGGTGATGCTGTCTACCGAGGCCGGATGCGCCAGCACCCGGTTCTCCGCCACCAGCGCCGCCGCCGACACCTGGGCCATCATCAGCCCCGAGTGCAGCCCCGGGTCGGGCGCCAGAAACGCCGGCAGCCCTTCGTTCAACGATGGGTTCACCAGCCGCTCCGTGCGCCGCTCGGAGATGCCGGCCAGCGCCGTCAGTGCGATGGCGCAATAGTCGAGCGCGAACGCCAACGGCTGCCCATGGAAGTTGCCGCCGCTCAGGATCTCGCCCTCGCCGCTGCGCCCCGCAGCGAACACCAGCGGGTTGTCCACCGCGGCGTTGGCTTCGGCGGAAAAGGTGGTGCGCGCGAAGGCGAGGGTGTCGCGCACCGCGCCGTGCACCTGCGGCATGCAGCGCAGGCAATAGGCGTCCTGCACCCGGCCGCAGTGCCGGTGCGAGCGCCGGATGGCGCTGCCGGCGATCAGCGCCCGCAGCCGCGCCGCCGACACCTGCTGCCCGCGCTGGCCCCGCACCGCCTGCAGCCGCGCATCAAACGCCACCGGCGTGCCCCGCAGCGCCTCCAGCGCCAGCGCCCCCACCACCTCCGCCGACTCCACCAGCCGCTCCGCCTCCAGCAGGCTGAGGCAGCCGCAGGCCAGCATCGCCTGCGTGCCGTTGAGCAGCGACAACCCCTCCTTGGCCTCGAGCGTCAGCGGCTTCAGCCCGGCCGCGCGCAGCGCCGCCGCCCCCGGCACGATCTTTCCTCCGACCTCGGCCTCGCCCTCGCCGATCAGCACCAGCGCCAAGTGCGCCAGCGGCGCCAGGTCGCCGGAGGCGCCCACCGAACCCTGCGACGGCACCACGGGATGCACCCGGCGGTTGAGCAGCGCGCACAGCGCCTCCACCACCACCGGCCGCACCCCCGAATAGCCCTTGGCCAGCGAGTTGGCGCGCAGCAGCAGCATCGCCCGCACCACCGCCGCCGGCAGCGCCGCCCCCACCCCGCAGGCGTGGCTGCGCACCAAGTTCACCTGCAGTTCGCGGATGCGCGCCGGGGCGATGCGCACGTCGCTCAGCCGCCCCAGACCGGTATTCACCCCGTAGGCCGGCCCCTCTTGCGCCAGCGCCCGCTCGACCACGCTGCGGCTGGCCCGCAGCCGCGCCAGCGCGCTCCCCGCCAGCCGCACCGTCCGCCCCACCAGCGCCACCTCCGCCACCTGCGCCAGCGTGAGCCCGGAGCCCTTCAGTTCCAATGCCTTCATGCGGTCTGGCCTCGCAAGGTCGCCTGGTACTTCTCCGGCAGCGGGCAGGCCTCGAAGTTGGCGTCAATGCAGACGTGCACCGTCTCCCCCTCGGCCAGCAGCCGCCCGTCGCTCGCCCGCACCGCCTGGTACTCGAAGTGCACAATCGAGCCCCGCTGCCGCGCCACCCGCGTTCGGATGGTCACCACATCGTCGTAGCGCGCCGGCGCCTTGTACCGGCAGCGCGCATCCACCACGGCGATCTTGCAGTCGTCGTCGGTCTCCATGTCGCGATAAGAAATGCCGCGCGCCCGCAGATGCTCCACCCGCCCCACCTCGAACCAGACAAAATAGTTGGCGTAATAGACCACGCCCATCTGGTCGGTCTCGGCGTAGCGCACCCGCACCTGGGTCTCGGTGAATTCGCCCGCAGTCATTTCGCCTGTCATTTTGCCTCTCCGGCGTAGTCGGACTCCGGCGCCTCCAGGTAGCGCGCCAGCGTCGCCTGCCACACCCCCTGAGCCCGCAGCACAAACTCCACCAGGTCGCGCGCCGCCCCCTCGCCGCCGGCGTGCGGCGCCACGAAGTGCGCCGCCGCCCGCACCTCCGGCCGCGCGTTGGCCGGCGCCGCCGCCAGCCCGCTCGCCTCCAGCATGGGCAGGTCCACGATGTCGTCGCCCATGCAGCAGGTCTGCTCCGGCGTGCAGCCGCTCGCCGCCCAGATCGCCTGCAGCGCCTCCAGCTTCCGGTCCACTCCCTGGTAGACGTAGTCCAGCCGCAGGTCGCGCGCCCGCAGCGCCACCGCCTCCGACCGCCGCTTGGTGATCACCCCGGTCTTCAGCCCCGCCCGCCGCGCCAGCCCGATGCCGATGCCGTCGTGCGCGCTGAAGCCCTTCACCTCCACCAGTCCGCTGCCGCTGGGGAAGTACCACAGCCCGCCGTCGGTCAGCACGCCGTCCACGTCGAACAAGAGCAAACGGAGGGGGCGGGCGCGGGCCACCGCGTCGGGGGTCGTCATCTCAAATCAGCTCCGTGGTCCAAAGGTCGTGCAGGTGCAACAGGCCCAGCAGCCGGCGCTCGCCGTCGGCCACCAGCAGGGAAGTGATCTTGCGCCGCTCCATCACCAGCAGCGCCGCCGGCGCCAGCTCCTCGGGAGCGATCGTCACCGGCTCGCGCGTCATGTACGCGCCCGCCGCCAACTCCACCGCCCGCGCCCCGTGCGCCTGGAACAGCCGCCGCAGGTCGCCGTCGGAGATCAGCCCCAGCAGCGTGTCTCTCTCCCCCACCACGGCGGTCACGCCAAACCCCTTGCGGCTCATCTCGTAGACCACCTCGGCGAACGCCGTCTCCGGCCCCACCCGCGGCAGCGCCTCGCCCCGGTGCATCAACTCCGCCACCGGCGTCAGCCGCTTGCCCAGCGTTCCGCCCGGATGCAGGTCGGCGAAATCGCGCGGGCTGAAGCCGCGCTCCTCCGCCACCGCCAGCGCCAGCGCGTCGCCCATCGCCAGCGCCGCTGTGGTCGAGGCCGTCGGCGCCAGCCCCAGCGGGCACGCCTCCGCCGACACCCCCACGTCCAAGTGCACCTCGGCCGAGCGCGCCAGCAGCGAGCCGCTCGCCCCGGTCAGCGCGATGGTGGCGATTCCCAGCCGCTTGATCGGTCCCAACAGCTCCAGCAGCTCCCGCGTCTCGCCGCTCTGCGACAGCGCCACCACCACGTCGCCGCGCACCAGCATCCCCAGGTCGCCGTGCAGCGCCTCGGCCGGGTGCAGAAACAGCGCCGGCGTCCCGGTCGAGCTCAGCGTGGCCGCGATCTTGCGCGCCACGATCCCGCTCTTGCCCATCCCGGTCACCACCACCCGCCCGCCGCAGCCCAGCAGAATGCGCGCCGCCCGCTCGAAGTCGGCCCCGATCCGGGCCTGCAAACCCGCCACCGCGGCCGCCTCCACCGCCAGCACCCGCCGTCCCGCCGCCTGTATGGAACCGGATTCCTCCATGGCTTGGCAAACCCCTGCGGCAAGTGCCGCAGCCAACCCCTGCGGCAAGTGCCGCAGCCAACCCCTGCGGCAAGTGCCGCAGCCAACCATCGTAGCATTCCGCCCCGTCTAATTCAGGGTGCACCGCCGCCGCATCAGCTTGCTGCTCATCGCTCTGGGCACGGTATTGCTGCTCGCCAGCCTGGGCCAGTTCGGCTACATGCTGCTGCGCCAACACCAGCTCCGCCAGCAGTGGAACCGTTCCTCCGCCGCGGACGTCGCCGCGCCCTCCGTGCCCCGCGGCCTTCGCCTGCAAATTCCCAGCATCGGCCTCGACGACGTCGTGGTCGGCGGCACCAGCTACGCCGACCTGCTCGCCGCCCCCGGCCTGCTCGAAGGCTCGCCCCTGCCCGCCGCCGGCGGCAACACCGTCATCGCCGGCCACCGCGACACCTTCTTCCGCCACGTCGGCGACCTCCGCCCCGGCGCCGCCATCTTCCTGCGCCAAGGCGCCCGCGTCTTCGCTTATCAGGTCACCTCCCGCGCCATCATCAAACCAACTCAAACCGCCGTGCTCGCCAACACTCCGCAGTCCCGCCTCACCCTGGTCACCTGCTACCCCCCCTACTGGCTGGGCCCCGCCCCGGACCGTCTCGTCATCACCGCCGCCCTGGCTTCGTCCCAATAGCCGCGTCGTCTCGGCCCTTTCGGGCGCCCCGCTCAAGCTGCAAGCTGCCAGCCCGATGGCCTCAGGCGCTAATCTAGTAGAGCATGGCGACTGACGTGATCGTGGTGGGCGCCGGCGTGATCGGCCTCTCGCTGGCGCGCGAGCTCGGCCGCCGCGGCCTCGCGGTCGTGCTGCTCGAGGCAGGTGCCGCCGGCCAGGGTGCAAGCTGGGCCGCCGCCGGCATGTTGTGGGCCTACCAGACCACCGATCCCGTGCTTCGCCCCCTCGCCATCGCCAGCGCGCGCCTCTATCCTACTTGGGCCGCCGAACTCGAGGCCGAAACCTACCTGCCTTCCGGCTACCGCCGCAGTGGCTCGCTCTTCTTGGCCGGCTACGGACACGCCGTGCCCGCGCCCACCCTCCCCGGCTGGGAACGCCTGCTCCCCGAGCAGCTTCAGGAGTGCGAGCCCGGCCTGGCCCACGGCGGCGGCGCCGCCTGGCGCATCGCCGACGACCATAGCGTGGACAACCGCCTCTTGGTCGCCGCCCTGCTCGCCTCGGTCCGCGGCCGCGGCTTGCCGCTGCACGAAGGTTCGCCGGTGCAGGCGATCCAGGCCACCGCCAATGGCTTTTCCGTCGTAACCCCGCAGGCCACCCACACCGCCCGCATGGTGGTCAACGCCGCCGGCGCCTGGGCGGCCAGCTTCGCGGCTCCCGTGCCCGCCCCCATCCGCCCCCGCAAAGGTCAAATCCTGAGTGTGGTCGTCCCCGCCGGCCCCCGCCACGTCATCGCCGCCCCCGGGGTCTATCTGGTGCCGCGCACCGACGGCCGCACCGTCATCGGCGCCACGCTAGAAGACGTTGGCTTCGAAACCACCGTCGCGCCCGCCGCCATCGCCGAGCTTCGCCGCCGCGCCGAAAAAGTCTTTCCCGCCCTAGCCCACGCCGACCATGAGACCTCCTGGGCTGGCGTCCGTCCCGGCTCCGCCGACGATCTCCCCCTGCTCGGCCCCACAAGTTGCCCGGGTTACTGGATGGCCACCGGCCACTTCCGCGACGGCATTTTGCTAGCCCCCATCACCGCCAAAATCCTGGCCCACGCCCTCGCCACCGGCCACATCACCCGCGCCTTAGACCTAACCCCCTTCCTCCCGGCGCGCTTCGCGCCCCCCTGCGCCACCCCGTGATTGGAATGCCGGGGCGCGCAGCACCGCCTACGCCCCCATCTTTTTGGGATCCGTAACCGGATTCCGGTTCAGCTCCCGAATCAACGGCTCCGCCTCCGGCGGCATCTTCACCCCCTTGCCGCTGAGGATGTTGTGGGTGTTGGTGTTCTCGCCGTACATGGCCTCGTTGCCCGTGGTGTCGGGCTGCACCACGGCGCCGCTGATGCTCACCCCGGCAAACGCCCCCTTGCTGCGCCCGTAGGTGAGGATCTCGGAGTTGAGCTTGATGTCGGTGCCGGCCTCGACGTGCCGCCCCACCGGCCCCGCCGCCGCCGCCGCGTCCGCCCCAATACGGAACTTGCTGCTCAGCAGACTGTCCAGTTGGCTGCGGTTGCCAAACACCATCACAATGTCGCTCGACTGGATGCCGAGTTGAAAGCCCACGCTGCCGCCGCCGATGGTGATAAACAGGGGCGGGCCCCAGGCCTTGCCGATCTTGCACATCGCCACCCCCTTGCCGTAGTTCGCCCCCAGCCCGATGGCCCCCTTCTTCGCCCCCGGAATGATGGCCAGGCACTCCGACCCTTTCAGAATCTCCTCCGGAATGCCTTTGTCGGGCGTGGCCATCACCTGGTGGAACACCTCGGCTGCGTTCTTCAGCCGCGCGATGTCATCTGCCTTGTTGCTGGCCGCCAGCCATTGTGGCGCCGCGATCGTCAATGCGAGTGCCCCAATCCCCGCCATCACACCCGCTCTCCGTTTCCCCGGCATAGTTCCCCTCCTCCAGTGGCAGCACACCTGTGGAGGTTGGGATGGGGTTCTAAAGTTTCGGGGTTGCATCCCGCTGCTGCAATAGCCGGTTGAGCTCGGTGAGAAATTCGCCCACGTCCTTGAAGTCCATGTACACCGAGGCGAAGCGCACGTACGCCACTTTGTCCAGTTGCCGCAGCCGGTCCATGATGAGTTGCCCAATCGCCCGCGTGCTTACCTCGCGCTCGGGCGAATCCACAATTAGCCCCTCGGTCTCGTTGACGATCCCCTCCAGTTGGCTCATCGAGATCGGCCGCTTCTCCGAGGCGTGCAACAGCCCGGTCAGCACCTTCTGCCGATCAAACTTCTCCCTTCGGCCATCCTTCTTGATGACCATATAGGGGATCTCGTCCAGCCGCTCATAGGTGGTGAAGCGCTTCTCGCAGGCCAGGCACTCCCGCCGCCGGCGGATCGCCTCCCCCTCCTTGCTCTCGCGCGAGTCCACCACCCGGTCCTCGGGATGGCCGCAAAACGGGCATCTCATACCGGGAGAGTTTAGCAGGCCATTGCTGTCGCGGCTACTGCCGCGGCCGCGCCGGCGGAATGTACCGCCTAGCCCCGCCGGAAGTCCAGCCCCGCTACGAAGCGCGGGTTCTCCCGCCAGCTCTCCCGCACCAGCACATGCAGCTCCAAGAAGATGGCCGTCCCCAGCGAAGCCTCGAGCTGCTGCCGGGCGGCGGTCCCGATCTTGCGGATCATCTCCCCGCCCCGCCCGATCAAAATAGACTTCTGCCCCGGCCGCTCGCAGTAGATCGCCGCCTGCAGCACCCGCAGCGGCCCCGTCGCTCGCTGCCGTCGCTGGTCGCCCTCGATCAGCACCGCCAGCGTGTGCGGCACCTCTTCGCGCGTCAGCAGCATCGCCTGCTCGCGGATCACCTCGGCGATCAAGAACTTCTCCGGCTGGTCGGTGGTCTGCTCGGGCGGAAAATACACCGGCCCCGGCGGCAAATAGGCTAGCATCTGCTCCACCAGCCGGTCCAGGTTCTCTTTCCGCAGCGCCGAGATGGGAATCACTTCGGCAAAGGCGAAGCGCTCCTTCCAGGCCGCGACCTGCGGCAGCAGCGCCTCGCGCTGCGGCAACAGGTCCACCTTGTTGAGCACCAGAAACACCGGCGGGGCGCCGGGCATGCGCAATAAATCGAGCGCCATCTGGTCCTCGGCGCCAAACGCGCGGGTGACGTCGGCGAGCAGCAGGCTGAGGTCGCGCCCTTCCAGCCCGGCGCGCACGCTGCGCAGCATCTCGCGGCTGAGGTGGCCGCGGCCGCGGTGCACCCCGGGCGTGTCTACCAATACAATCTGCCCGGCAGGATGGCTGCTGCTCGCAGTCACGTTGACCACCCCCAGCAGATGGGTGCGCGTGGTCTGCGGATGCGGCGTCACCGCCGCCACCTTCTTGCCCACCAGCGCGTTCGCCAGCGTGCTCTTGCCGGTGTTGGGCCGCCCCACCAGCGTGACAAACCCGGAGTGAAAGGCACCCTCGCTCATTGCTGCAGCGCCCGCGCCAGGAAGAAGGCCGCGGTCGCGGCCACGCCGCCAATCAGCACCGTCTGCAGCGCCGAGCGCAGCCGTGGCGCCCCGGTGAACTGCCCTTTGATGTAGCCAAATACCAAAAGCGCCGTCCCGGTGACCCCGACCGAGCCCAGGAGCGCGGTGTGCAGCGGCACGGCGGCGAAGTACGGCCCCAGCGGAATCAGCCCGCCCACGACATACGCCCCGGCGATGGTGAGCGCGCTCGCCCAGGCCCGGCCGGGCTCGGGCGCCTCCAGGCCCAGTTCGAAGCGCATCATGAAGTCGCGCCACGCCACCGGCCGTTCGGCCAGCGCCTCCACCAGCGAGGCGCTCTCGCCCGCCGTCATGCCGTACGCTTGGAAGATCTCGGCCACCTCGCGCCGCTCGTCCTGCGGCCGCTCCACGATCTCGCGCTCCTCGCGCGCCAGCTCCGAGGCATAGTGCTCGGCGTCGCCCCGCGCCGCCAGGTAGCCGCCCAGCCCCATGGCGATCGAGCCGGCGGCGATCTCGGCCAGTCCGGCGGTGACCACGATGCGGGTCGAGACCGCCGCCCCCGACAGCCCCGCCGCCAGCGCAAACGGCACCGTCAGCCCGTCCGACATCCCGATCACCAGGTCGCGCACCAGCGCGCTCCCGGTGAAGTGCTGTTCCGCGTGGGGGTCGGCGGGCGGCATAGCGGTGGGTGCGGGCGCAGGCGTGCTCATAGAAGGGTTCAGAATGGCGAATTCGTCCGCCCCCATCCTACCATTCCCTCGCCGCCACTCCGTGCCCGGACGGCGGGCAAACCCGGCGCCAATGGCGGCAACTTGGAGACGCCCTGAGCGCCAGCGGGCGTCCCTTGCCGGGAATCGAAGCCCGCACTCCAAGCGACCATCGGGAGCGACCCAGGCAAAAAGTGGCGAGCCACCCGTGTTCCGGGGAGATCCCGGTTCTAGTGAGCGCAGTCCTTAGGCTTCGAGCCACTTCGCGTTCGAGCTGATAGTGGGCGGCAACGAGCAGCAGCAGGCACAGCTCGTTGATGAAGGGTCCATCCTCAAATAGCCACCGGTCGCCAGCGGAATCCGCGTCGGCTCCCTCCAGGAGCTTCAGTCGCCGATCCCTTTCGGCCCTAATGACGCTGAGGAAGTCTCTTGGCGGCAGCTTGCAGGCGCCCTGAGCGGAGCGGGCGCCCCCTGCCGGGAATCGAAGCCACGGCGCTGAGCGACCAACGGGAGCGACCCGAGTCAGGTGTGGAGTATCCACTGGGAAAGTCGTCTTCACTGGCGTAAAAGCCCTTTCCTCAAGCGCAGAAGACGGCTCAAGAGAGAGCCTGCCCTACGGCGTCCGCAACCGCCCCATCACCTCCGCGCCGCACTGTCCATAATGCCGCTCGTTCCAGGTAAAGATGGCCTCCGCTTTCCCTTTGAGTGCGCAACTCGCCAGAAGCGCGTTATAAACAGTACCGCCGACGATCCCCAACGACGCCGCCGTCTGCAAAGCCTCGGCGTACTCATCGCCCTCGAGCGCAACCAGACTCAGCCGCTCGCGAATGCTACCGACGAACAGCATGGCTTGCGCGCCGCTGATCCGGTGCCTGCCCGGCATGCGGGTCACCGTCGCGTACACCTCGGCCAGGCTGTGCGCCCCGCAACAGCCGCTCCCCCGGTCGAACTGAAGAAACACCGCCAAGCTGGCCCGATGATGTTCATGGTCGCCGTAGAACACCGGCACCAGAACCGAGGTGTCCAAAAACGCCTTCATCGGCCCTTGCCCAAGTTGCCGAGGTCGCGCTCCCCACGGATCTGCTCCAGCACCGCATTCGTCGCCTCAGCGCCCAAGGGATGTCCGGTGCGAAAGACCCAAACGCCGCTCTCCTGCGTCAGCGGCCCCGTCCCCCGCACCACGCGCAAGAGGACTTGCTCGCCGCTGCTCTCCAGATCCAAGGCGTCGCCGGCCTCCAACTGCAACTCTTCCCGCACCGGCTTGGGGATCACCACTCGTCCCGCCTTGTCCATGACGACACGTACATGCATAATGGTATTATACAATGGTTCAACCCGCTAGCCAGTGCCATGGCCGGCCGGCTCGTTGCGTCGGGCGGGGCTTGCCCCGACGCTAGTCGCAAGCGCGGTGGATCGCGGGGCGGATTGCCGGCGGCACCCATGGCTCTCTCTCTAAAGCGGGGCGGGCTTGCCGGGAATCGCGGCCCGCACTCCAAGCGAGTGATGCCCACCGTACGGGCATCACGGGAGCGACCCAGGCAAATAGTGGCGAGCCACCTAGCGCGCGCTGCGAAACTCATATGTGAGGAGGTCAGAAGGTACCTGCTCCCGCATTTTCGGATGGAGTAGGGAACCCTGGCCGGCTATTCGGACGACGACAGGCGTGCCGGTCTGCCCTACCCAGGGCTTGTGAGTTTAACGACGGCGCGATTGAGCCGGGATTTGCACTGTGGGGCCGAGCCCACGACTCGATCCAGGAAACCTTCGGCTGCTCCACCCCCTCCCTTCTCGAAACCCTGAGGTATCGTTTCAGGGCTTTCGGCAAGGCCGTCGTGCTTTCTACGGACGTCTCGCGGGGGTCGCGCCGTTGGCGGCAACTTGGAGACGCCCTGAGCGCCAGCGGGCGTCCCTTGCCGGGAATCGAAGCCCGCACTCCAAGCGACCATCGGGAGCGACCCAGGCAAAAAGTGGCGAGCCACCTTGCCTGCGGGCAAAGTCGGCGCGAGCAGGCCGCGAACCGAGGTCCCCAGAACCCGCCGCGGGTTCTGGGGTGGTCGTAATTCCGCAGGCGCAGAAGCGCCAGTGGCGCTTCTGCGCCCCCGGGAGACGAATTCGGCGCGGCCCCGGCGAGGCGCGAGCATGCCGCCCCGCGCCGTTACAGCGGGGCGGCTCACAAGCGGGACGCGCGCCGCACCGGCCCGGCGCCGCTACAGCCGTGGCCGGGCAGGCGCGCCGGAGTCCGCGCCAACCATGCCCAACTGTTCCCCCAGATTGGGATCTCCTGCGGCGGCAACTTGGTGACGCCCTGAGCGCCAGCGGGCGTCCCTTGTCGGGAATCCAAGCCCGCATTCCAAAGCGACCATCGGGAGCGATTCAAGCAAATAGTGGCGAGCCACCGGCTGCCGGCCAATAGCGCCAGGCAAAGGCTCATAATAAGAGCAGGGATTCTCCTCCATGCCCTTGCCGCGACCCCGCACCAACCACCGCCTGGTCCGCGTTTTCGGCATTGACGTACAGTTCCACTCGAGTTGGCTGATCATCCTGGCGCTGATCGGCCTCAGCCTGGGCGAGTACTTCCGCGCCGCCAACCCCGCTTGGTCGCGCCTCGAGGTGATATTGGCGGCGGCCGCCACCACCGTTCTGTTTTTCGCCTCCGTCATCCTGCACGAGCTCTCGCACAGCCTGGTCGCCCGTCTCCACGGCCTGCCGGTGCACGTCATCACCCTGTTCGTCTTCGGCGGCGTCAGCGAGCTGACGCGCGAGCCCGACGACGCCAGCAGCGAGTTTCAGATCGCCGTCGCCGGACCGCTCAGCAGCCTCATCATCGGCGCCTTCTGCTGGGGCGTGGGCCGGCTCGGCAGCCCCCACCAGCCCGTCTTCGCCGTCTTCGCCTGGCTGGGCTGGATTAACCTCGCCCTGGCGCTGTTCAACCTCATCCCCGGCTTCCCCCTCGACGGCGGCCGCGTGCTGCGCGCCATCCTCTGGAGCGCCAACAAAGACTTCATCAAGTCCACCCACTGGGCCACCCGCGTGGGCAAGGCCTGCGCCATCGGCTTCATCCTCCTGGGGGTGCTCGAGTTCTTCGCCGGCGCCGCCCTCAGCGGCCTTTGGCTCGCCTTCATCGGATGGTTCCTGCTCAGCGCCGCCGAGCAGAGCTGGCGCCAAACCGAAGCCCAGGCCGCCCTCGGCCACTATACCGTCCGCGACCTCGAATCCCCGCTCTACTCCCGCGTCCCCCCCGACCTCACCCTCGAGGCCTTCATCGCCGAGCTCGCCAGCCGCCACAACTACCGCGCCAGCCTGGTCATGGATGCCGACGACCGCCTGCTCGGCATCATCAGCCCCGGCGACCTCTCCCGCATCCCCCGCCCCCGCTGGGGCACCACCCTGGTCCGCGACCTGATGGTCCCGCGCAAGCAAATGGCGGTGGTCACCCCCGACGAGGGCCTGGTCTCGGCCCTGCGCAAAATGGCGGAGGGCGATGTGGGGCAGTTGCCCATCGTGGCCGATGGAAGTGTGCGCGGGGTGATTCGCCGCGACCGCATCATCGAGCTGTTGCAATCCCAGCTTGCTGGCGGCCTATAGCCGCTCCCACTCTCCTATGAACCCACCCGACGCCTGCTCTGCCCCCTCCGTCGCCTTCGGCGCCCCCGGCATGCCGCCGCGCTGGACCCGCGGCGCCAAGGAGGCCATCGGCACCGCCTATTCCGCCGCCAGCCGCCTCTGGTTCACCCTCGCCCAGGGCACCCTCACCGAGATCTATTACCCCACTGTGGATCGCCCCCAGGTGCGCGACCTGCAGTATCTGTTCACCGACGGCGCCAGTTTCTTCGCCGGCGAGCGCCGCGACTGCGACGCCCGCACCGAGGCGCTCTCGCCCCACGCGCTCGGCTTCCGCGTCGCCACCGAAGACCGCCAAGGCCGCTTCCGCTGCGAGAAAGAGATCGTTGCCGATCCCCACCTGAGCTGCCTGCTGCTGCACACCCGCCTCGAGGTGGGCGCCGAGCTCTCCCGCAGTCTGCGCATGTTCGTGCTCTGCTCCCCCCACCTCGACGGCATGGGATGGCACAACAACGCCGAGGTGGCCGAGGTCGCTGGGCACCGCCTGCTGCTCGCCCACCACAACCAGATCTGGATGGCGATCGGCGCCACGGTGCCCCTGATCCACCCCTCCGCCGGCTACGTCGGCGCGAGCGACGGCTGGACCGACATCGCCGCCCATCTCCGCCCCACCCTCGAGTTTGCCTCCGCCCCCGACGGCAACGTCGCCCTGGTGGCCGAGCTCGAGCTCAACCGCTCCGGCCACGGCGCCAGCCGCGCCCACGAGTTCACCCTCGGCCTCGCCTTCGGCGATTCCCGCCACGCCGCCGTCAACACCCTGCTGCAGAGCCTGGGCCAGCCCTTCGCCCAGGCCCGCAACCGTTTCCTGGAGCAGTGGGACCGCACCCGCGAGCACCGCCTCCCGCTCGAGGCCCATGCCCAGGATGCCGGCGCCCTCTACCACCGCAGCATCAGCCTGCTGCTCGCTCACGAAGACAAGACCTACCCCGGCGCGCTCATCGCCTCCCTCGCCATCCCCTGGGGCGAAGCCAAAGGCGACGAGGACCTCGGCGGCTACCACCTGGTCTGGACCCGCGATCTGGTCAACAGCGCCGGCGGCCTGCTCGCCAGCGGCGATCAGCGCACCGCCCGCCGCGCCCTCATCTACCTCGGCGCCACCCAGCACCCCGACGGTGGCTTCTCCCAGAACTTTTGGATCAACGGCACCCCCTATTGGGGGGGCATCCAGCTTGACGAGGTCGCCTTCCCCATCCTGCTCGCCTGGCACCTGCGCCAGCAGGGCGGGCTGCGCGACCTCCATCCCTATCCCATGGTGTCGCGCGCCGCCGGCTACCTCATGCGCCACGGCCCCTCCACCCCGCAGGAGCGCTGGGAAGAGGCCGGTGGCTACTCCCCCTCCAGCCTCGCCGCCCAGATCGCCGGCCTGGTCTGCGCCGCCGACTTCGCCCATGCCGAGGGCGATGACGCGCTCGCCCACTTGGCGCTCGACTACGCTGATTTCCTCGAGAGCCACCTGGAGGCCTGGACCGTCACCACCCAGGGCGCGCTCCTGCCCGGGATCAGCCGCCATTACATCCGCATCAACCCCGCTCCCCGCCTCGGCGTCGGCGCCAACGAAGACCCCGACACCGCCACGCTGCACATCAACAACCGCGGCCCCGGCCAGGCCAGCGAGTTTCCCGCCCGCGACATCGTGGATGCCGGCTTCCTCGAGCTGGTCCGCTACGGCATCCGCCCTCCCGGCGATCCGCTCGTCGAAGACTCGCTCCGCGTGGTGGATGCCACCCTCAAGGTCGCCACCCCCTTTGGCCCCTGCTGGCGCCGCTACAACCACGACGGCTACGGCCAGCGTGCCGATGGCGGCGCCTTCGCGGGCTGGGGGCGCGGCGGCGCCTGGCCCCTGCTCACCGGCGAGCGCGCCCACTACGAGCTCGCCGCCGGCCGCGACGTCGCCCCCTTCGTCCGCGCCCTGGAGCGCCTCGCCAACCACCTCCACCTGCTCCCCGAGCAGGTCTGGGACCTGCCCGACCTGCCCGCCGAATTTCTCAGCTTTGGCCGCCCCAGCGGCTCCGCCATGCCCCTGATGTGGGCCCACGCCGAGTACCTGCGCCTGCTGCGCTCCATCGCCGACGGCGCCATCTTCGACCACATCCCCGCCGTCGCCGCCCGCTACCTCCACGGCCACCGCCGCAAGCAGCCGCTCGAGATCTGGAAGCTGCACCGCCAAGTCCCCACCCTGCCCGCCGGCGCCACCCTCCGCATCCAACTGCTCGAGCCCTTCTTCCTCCACTTCAGCCGCGATGGCTGGGCCACGGTCGAGGAGCTGCGCTCCACCTCCACCGCCTACGGCTTCGACTACCTCGACCTGCAGTCCGCCCGCGGCCAGATCGCCCCCTTCCAATTCACCTTCCGCTACGCCAACGACGGCCGCTGGCAGGGCCAGGATTTTCAGGTCGCCGTCGGCTCCTGAAAAAAATCGGTAAACTAAGGGAACGAAGGGAAAGCGCCCATGAAACTTACCCCCGGCAAACTCAAAGGCATGAATGCAGTCTCCGACGCGCGCGGCGTGATCGCCGCCGCCGCCATGGACCAGCGTGGCAGCCTGCAAAAGGCGCTCGCCAAGGAGAAGGGAAGCGCCGCCACCCCCGCCATGCTGGAGGAGTTCAAGGTCGCCGTCAGCCGCGGCCTCACCCCCTACGCCAGCGCCATCCTGCTCGATCCCGAGTACGGCCTGCCCGCCGCCGCCGCCCGCGCCAAAAACGCCGGCCTGCTGCTCGCCTACGAGGAGAGCGGCTACGACAACACCCAGCCCGGCCGCCTGCCCGACCTGCTGCCCCACAGCTCTGTCCGCCGCCTGCAGGCCGCCGGCGCCGATTGCATCAAAGTCCTGCTCTACTACACCCCCTTCGAGGCCGCCCCCATCAACGACATCAAGCACGCCTTCATCGAGCGCATCGGCGCCGAGTGCCGCGCCGCCGACATCCCCTTCTTCCTCGAGTTCGTCGGCTACGATCCCGCCGGCGGCGACGAGAAGGGCCTCGCCTACGCCCGCCAAAAGCCCGAGATCGTCCGCGCCAGCATCGCCGAGTTCAGCCAAGACCAGTACGGGGTGGATGTGCTCAAGGTCGAGATTCCGGTCAACACCCAATTCGTCGCCGGCAGCGCCGCCTTTTCCGGCGAGGCGGCCTACACCAAGCCCGAGGCGCTGGAACACTTCCGCCGCGCCGCCGCCGCCGCCCGCCGCCCCTTCATCTTCCTCAGCGCCGGCGTCAGCAACGCCGAGTTCAACGAGAGCCTGGCGCTCGCCGCCGAGAGCGGCGTCGCCTTCGCCGGCGTGCTCTGCGGCCGCGCCACCTGGAAAGACGGCATCGCCGTCTACGCCAAGCAGGGCCTCGCCCCCTTCGAACAATGGCTCGCCACCCAGGGCCGCGCCAACATCGAGGCCGTCAACCGCAGCTTGCGCGCCGCCTCGCCCTGGTTCGCCGCCTACGGCGCCGCCTCCGCCGCCGCCCTGGCCTAGGATCACGTGACCCTTTCTGAGCCACCTCGAGGGGGCCGCGACCAACGGGAGCGGGCGGGGGCGAAGCCCCCGAGTATGGGAGGCGCAAGCCTCTACCTGTCGGTGCCATTCTGCCGCAGCAAGTGCAGCTACTGCAACTTCGCCAGCGCCGTCTTTTCCCCGGCGGTCTATCACGAATACGCCGAGTTGCTCGCGCGTGAGATCGCCCTCGCCGCCGCGGCTGACGGCTTGGCCGGCGCCAGCCTCGACACTGTTTACTGGGGCGGAGGCACCCCCACCCTGCTCGCCCCCCAGGATTTCGCCTTAGTCGTCAGGGCCCTGCGCGACCATTTCAAACTCGCCCCCGAGCTCGAGCACACGGTCGAGGTCGCCCCCGGCACCCTCGCCTCCGATGTGCTCGACGGCTTGGTCGCCGCCGGCGTCAACCGCCTCAGCTTCGGCGTGCAGTCCTTCCACGACGCCGAGGCGCGCGCCGTCGGACGCCTCCACACCCGCGCCACCTTCCTCGCCGACCTCGAGCGCGCGCGTGCCGCCGGCATCGCCAACCTCAATCTCGACCTCATCGCCGGCCTGCCCCACCAGACGCTGGAGTCCTGGCGCGCATCGCTCGAGCAAGCCCTCGCCACCGCCGTCCCGCATCTATCCATTTATATGCTCGAGGTGGACCACGAAAGCCGCCTTGGCCACGAACTGCTCGCCGGCGGCGCCCGCTACCACGCCCACACCGTGCCCGACGACGACCGCATCGCCGACGCCTACGAGCTCGCCTGCGACCTCCTGCCCGCCGCTGGCGTGCCGCAATACGAGATCTCCAACTTCGCCCGCCCCGGATTTGAGAGCCGCCATAACCTGCGCTACTGGCTGCGCCAGCCCTACCTCGGCGTCGGCCTCGACGCCCATTCGTTCCTGACCGGCCGCGCGCGCCGCTTCGCCAACCCCGACGCGCTCGGCGACTACCTCGAACCCCTCCGCGCCCTCCGCCTGCCGCGCACCGCCCCCGAGTTGCTGACTCCAGCGGCCGAGCTCGAAGAACACTACTTCCTCGGCCTCCGCCGCAACGCCGGCGTCGCGCTGCTCGAGCCGCTCCCACCCCCGCTGGCCGCCCGCCTCGATCGCCTGGTCGCCGACGGCCTGCTGCTCCGCCCCGAGCCTGCCCGCATCGCCCTCACCCCCCGCGGCCGCCTGCTCAGCAACCAAGTCTTTGCCGAATTCCTCGGCGCCTGCCTCCCCGCCCACGATACTCTCGTACCATGCGAGGACGTTTTAGCCCCAAGGGCATGACCGAGGTCGAGGCGATGGAGAGCCGCGGCGTGCGCGCCGCCGTGGATCTGCGCAGCGACACCGTCACCCGCCCCTCCCAGGAGATGCGCCGCGCCATGATGGCCGCCGAGGTCGGCGACGACGTCTACGGCGAAGACCCTACCGTCAACCGCCTCGAAGCCCGCGCCGCCGAACTCTTCGCCCGCGAGGCCGCCCTGTTCGTGCCCACCGGCACCATGGCCAACCAGATCGCCCTCCACCTCCATACCCGCCCCGGCCAGGAGGTGGTGTGCGAGGTCCGCTCCCATCTCTTCAATCTGGAGATGGCCATGGCCGCCGTCTTCTCCGGCGCCCAGTTCCGCCCCGTCGCCGCCGCCTCCGGCCGCCTCACTTGGGGCCTGGTCCAGCCCGCGCTCAGCCTCGACGACCTCCACAACCACGCCCGCACCGGCCTGGTCGTGGTGGAAAACACCCACAACTGGGCCGGCGGCGTCGTCACCCCGCCCGCCATCACCCAAGACCTGTGCCGCGAACTCCGCCAGCGCGAGGTCAACAGCCACCTCGACGGCGCCCGCATCTTCAACGCCGCCGCCGCGCTCGGCGTCCCCGTCGCCGAGCTCGCCGCCCCCTTCGATTCGGTGATGTTTTGCCTCTCCAAGGGCCTGGGCGCGCCTGTCGGCTCCTTGTTGCTCAGCAGCGGCGAGTTCATCCACCGCGCCCGCAGCGTCCGCAAAATGCTCGGCGGCGGCATGCGCCAGTCCGGCGTGCTCGCCGCCGCCGGTTTGGTCGCCCTGGAAAAAGGCCGCGCCGGCCTCGCCCGCGACCACGCCCTCGCCCAGCGCCTCGCCCTCGGCCTCGCCACCATCGCCGGCGTTCACGTGGACCCCGCCCAGGTCGCCACCAACATCGTCGTCTTCGACGTCAGCCAAACCGAGTTCGATGCCGCCCACATCATCGCCCGCCTAGCCGAGCGCAACGTCCTCGCCAATGCCCTCGACCCCCACCAGATCCGCCTGGTCACCCACTGCGATGTGGACGAGGCCCAGTGTGACGAGGCCCTGTTTGCCTTGCGCGCAGTGATCGAGCGGGAGTGAGCCGCCAATGTAAGTCCCGCAGAATCAGTCAGATGCTCCACTGACCCCCACCCCTCCATGGCCCCCAGAATGACTAGGGCGGTTCCCTTAGGCCCACCCCGAAAATTTTCCGGCGTCTCGCCCCTTTTCCTTTATAATCAGCCAGTTGGCAGTCTGGAGTGCTGCGTCCCAGTTTTTTGGGAACGCCGCGCCGCAGCTTGGCGTGGTTGGTGACACTGGGTCATTGCGGGGACGGATTTTTCCTAAGAGTAAGTGAGCATGGCCGAACACTTCAGCCAACGGGCTTGGGCCGGCTTCGCAAGTTCGAGCCCTCCGCCGGAGGAGGCCGAGGCCATCCGCGCCCATCGCGCCGCCGGCTGCAAGACCTGCGAGCAAGAACGCAACTCGCGCGGCGGACCAACGCCTTTGGCGGCAACTTGGAGACGCCCTGAGCGCCAGCGGGCGTCCCTTGCCGGGAATCGAAGCCCGTACTGCAGGCGACCATCGGCGCGACCCAAGCAAATAGTGGCGAGCCACTGGCGAGTTCGCTTTTTTGCAGACCGACGCCGGCCCTGGGCGCCTGGACCGCCCGGCCGGGCAAAAGGGCTGGGGGAGTGCCCCCGTGCTGGTGCCCTAAAGTCTGCAAAAGAAGTAGCCGAAAAGGGATGGTGGGACTCTGTTGTTGGTCTGGTTGTTCGAATGCGCTGTGCACGGAAGTGAGGATATGAGCATGGTTTTTCGTACTGACTCTGGGCGGCGGCGACCGGCGTTCGGTCTGCTGGCGATGTTGCTCTGTCTGCTGGCCTGTCTGGCGGCGTTTGCCGCTGGGCCGCTGGGCCACGGTGTCTTGGTTCATCTCCAGGCCAGCCAGGTTGCCAGCTTCGACGCCCGCCACAACGTCCAGTCCGTGCGCTTGAACCCACACCGTGATCTTTATCTCGTCACCGCCAACGACGGCCGCACCGACCAGCAACTGCTGAGCGAGATCAAGACCGATCCCTACGCCGGCCACCCCACCCTCAATGCCCCGGTGGCGCTGAGCCAGTCCACCGCCTCGGTGTTGAATGGCCAGTCCACCGCCTCCGTGCTCAACGGCGGCCAGTCCACCGCTTCGGTTTTGAACGGCGGCCAGTCCACCGCCTCCGTCCTCAACGGCGAGACCGTCGCCATCCTGACCCAGAGCACCGCCTCGGTGCTCAACCAGAGCACGGCCTCGGTGCTCAATAGCGAAACCAACTACTACGGCACCCGCGCGCCCTCGCAATACATCGCCCAGCCCATGGTCTCCCAAGTCGCTGGCGGTCCCGCCGCCCACAAGCTGGCCACCGGCAAGGGCGTGGTGGTGGCGCTGATTGACAACGGCGTGGACCAGTTCAACCCGGTGCTGCGCAAAGTCCTGCTGCGCCGCGAAGGCTATAACTTTTTCGACAACACCCCCAACTGGTCGGCCTGGGCCGATCTCGGCCAATCCACCGCCTCGGTGCTCAACGGCGAACAATCCACCGCCTCGGTGTTGAACGGCCAGTCCACCGCCTCCGTCCTCAACGACGACGCGGTCTTGCGCTTTCTGCTCAGCCAATCCACCGCCTCGGTGCTCAACGGCTGCTCGGTCCCGACCAGCGCCGGCCTCAGTGCCGGCTTTGCCAGCACGTTGGCGGTGCTGCAGCAGTCCACCGCCTCGGTCTTGAACGGCCAGAGCACGGCCTCGGTGCTGAACCGCGAGGATCAGTTGCTGATCGCCCTGATCGAGAAGATCCTGGCCTGCGATCCCGACTTTGGCCACGGCACCTCGGTGGCGGGCTTGATCCACCTAATCGCCCCGGAAGCCAAGATTCTGCCTATCAAGGCCTTCGGCCCCGGCGGCACTGCCGACGCCGCGGTCATTTACCAATCGCTGACGTACGCCATGGACCATGGCGCCAACGTCATCAACCTCAGCTTCAGTTCCACCGGCATCGATCCCAATGTGCAGGCCGCGATCGCCGAGGCGGTCGGCAAGGGCATCATCGTGGCCGCCGCCGCCGGCAACAGCGGCAGCAGCGATCCGGTCTTTCCCGCCTCCTTGCCGGGCGTGATGGGCGTGGGCGCGGTGGATGGCTGCAATGCCCCCACCACTCCGCCGCCCGCTCCGGGCACCGTCAATCCCTGCATCGCCAACCCGGTATTCAACCGCGCCGACTTCTCCAACTTCGATCCCTCCACCGGGATCGTGGACGACCAGGTCGCCGCCCCCGGCGTGCAGTTGTTCACCACCTTCCCCGGCTTCGGCCTGCTGTGGGCCACCGTCAGCGGCACCTCCTTCAGCGCCCCCATCGTGGCGGGCGAGGCCGCCCTGCTGCGCCAGTTGGGCCAGAGCGGCGCCGCCAGCCGCGACGAGATCAACAACACCGCCAACCCCGCCATCCCCGGCGACGCTGATGGTGGCCTGGGCCACGGCATGGTGCAGGTGCTCGGCGCCCTGCGCACCGCCCCCGCCCCGCCCGCCCCGGCGGGCCACGGCCACGGCGGCCACTAGAGGAGTGCGCTAGGGCTATGGCCGCCGATCTACCTGCCGTCGGCGCATCCTTCATGGATGCGGTCGCCTGCGCCATGGGCGCCCTGGTGGATCTGCGCGACCTCGGCACCGGGGTGCACAGCACCCAGATTGTCGAGTTGGCCATCGCCGTCGGCGCCCACTTCGGCTGGGAAACCCAGCAACTGCGCGAGCTCGAGATCAGCGCCACCCTGCACGACATCGGCAAGATCGGCATCCCCGACAACATCCTCAACAAGCAGCAGGGGCTCGACGCCGCCGAGGCCGCCATCATGCGCCGCCACCCCGAATATGGCTGGGCCATCCTGCGCCAAGTCCCTGGCTTCGAGTGGATCGCGCTCTTTATCCTGCACCACCATGAGCGCTGGGACGGCTCCGGCTACCCCGGCAAGCTCCGGGGCCGCGAGATCCCACTCGGCGCCCGCATCCTCGCCGTCGTGGACGCCTTCCACGCCATGACCTCCGACCGCCCCTACCGCCGCGGCGTCTCGATCCCCGAGGCCTGCAACCGCCTCACCCAGTCCGCCGGCACCCAGTTCGACCCGGAAGTGGTCGCCGTCTTCGTGGACTACGCCCGGCAGCAGTTCCTGCCCGCCGCCCACGCCGCCACCGCCGCCGCCGGTGCCGCCTGACCGCGCGCCTGGCTAGCTAGCTCAGCGCCAGCGCCTGTTCCAGAATCGCCGCCTGCTCCTGCTGGTGCCGCCGCAGCGAGCCCGTCGCCGGGCTGGCGCTCGCCCGCCGGCTCACGTGGCTCAGCCGCGCGCCGCCAGCCAACAGCCCCTCCAGCCGCGGCGCCACGAAGCTCCACGCCCCCATGTTCTCCGGCTCTTCCTGCACCCAGACGATCTGCCGCGCCTGCGCGTACTTCGCCAGCTCCGCCCGCATCTCCGCCTCCGGAAACGGATAGAGCTGCTCCAGCCGCACGATCGCCACCTCGCGCCGATGGCCGCGCGCCTTGGCCAGGTCGTAATAGATCTTGCCCGAGCACGCCACCACCCGCGCCGCGTCGGCGCCCGCCCCCGCGTCCCCCAGCACCGGCTGGAACCCGCCCTGGGTGAAGTCCGCAAACGGCGAGGCCACCTGCGGATGCCGCAGTAGGCTCTTGGGGGTGAACACCACCAGCGGCCGCCGCGGCCGCCGCCCCCCCTGGCTGCGCAGCAAATGGAAGTACTGCGCCGCCGTGGTGCAGTTGGCGATGCGCCAGTTGTCCTCGGCCGAGAGCTGCAGGAAGCGCTCGATGCGCGCGCTGGAGTGCTCCGGCCCCTGCCCCTCGTAGCCGTGCGGCAGCAGCAGTCCCAGCCCGCAGGTGCGCTGCCACTTGGTCTCGCTCGCGGCCAAAAATTGGTCCACGATCACCTGCGCCCCGTTGGCAAAGTCGCCAAACTGCGCCTCCCACAGCACCAGCGCCGTCGGATGGGTCATGGCGTAGCCAAACTCGAAGCCCAGCGCCGCCTCCTCCGACAGCAGGCTGTCGTAGATCTCCACCGGCTGCTGCTCCCCGCTCAAGTGCGCCAGCGGGATATACGGCTCGGCGTTCTCGTAGTCGTAGAGCACCGCGTGGCGCTGGCTGAACGTGCCGCGCCCGGAGTCCTGCCCGCTCAGCCGCACCGGCACCCCCTCCAGCGCCAGCGTGCCCAGCGCCAGCGCCTCCGCCAGCGACCAATCCAGGCTGCCTTGCCCGGCCACCGCCTGCCGCCGCTTCTCCACCCAGGTGCGCAGCTTGGGGTGTAGGTGGAAATTTTCCGGCAGCGTCCCCAGCCGCGCCCCCACCTGCGCCAGCCGCTCCGCCTCCACCGCCGTTCCCGGCGCCGCCGTGGCCGGCGCCGCCGCCTCGGGCGCTGTCGCCCCCACCGGCTGCGCCGCCGCCTGGCTCAGCGCCTCCCGCATGGCGACGCGCTCCGCCTCCGCGTCTTCCACCAGCCCCGCCGCGCTCAGCGCCTGCGCGTACAGTGTCCGCACCGATAAATGCTGGTCAATGTTGCGGTACAGCACCGGCGCCGTCAGCGACGGATCGTCCGCCTCGTTGTGCCCGTGCCGCCGGTAGCAGACGATGTCCACCACCACGTCCTTGTGGAACTGCTGCCGGAAGGCGAAGGCCAGCCGCGTCGCCCGTACCACCGCCTCCGGATCGTCCCCGTTCACGTGAAAGATCGGCGCCTGCACCGTGCGCGCCACGTCGGTGCAGTACAGCGTCGAGCGCGCCCCCGCCGGCGAGGTGGTGAACCCAATCTGGTTGTTGACCACCAGATGCGTCGTCCCCCCGGTGCGGTAGCCGCCGAGCTGCGACAGGTTCAGCGTCTCCGCCACCACGCCCTGCCCGGCAAACGCCGCGTCCCCGTGAATGAGCACCGGCACCACGCGCCGCCCGCGCGGCTGCGGCGAGGCCGGCAGCAACTCCTGCCGCGCCCGCGCACTCCCCTCCACCACCGGATCCACCGCCTCCAGGTGGCTGGGGTTGGCGATCAGTTCGATCGCCAGCCGCTTCCCATGGGGCCCCAGGTGGCTGCCCTCGGCGCCGATGTGGTACTTCACGTCCCCCGAGCCCTCCACGCTGTCCGGGTCCTGGTCCTCGAACTTCGAGAACATCTCGCTCATGCTCAGCCCCAGCACCGTCACCAGCACGTTCAGCCGCCCGCGGTGCGACATGCCCAGCACCACGTCCTCGGCCCCGTCGGCGCTGGCCTGGTTGAAGAGCGCGTCCATCGCCGGAATCAGCGCCTCGCCCCCCTCCAGCGAAAACCGCTTGTGCCCCACAAAGCGCGCGTGCAGCAGGTGCTCGAACTCCTCCGCCTCGGTCAGCTTGCGCAGAATGCGCAGCCGATCTTCCGCGCTCAGCCCGCGCTCGCCGCGGTCGGGCTCCATCTGCTCCTGCAGCCACAACCGCTCCTCCAGCCGCTGCAAGTGCATGAACTCCAGCGTCAGCGTCCCGCAGTAGGTCGCTCGCATCACTTCCAGAATGTCGCGCAGCGTGCAAGTCGGGTCCGCCCCCGTCGGCCGCCCCGCCAGCGGACACAAAAAGCGCTGGTCCAGGTCTCCCCCGCCCAGCCCGTAATGCGCCGGCTCCAACTCCGGCTGCGGCTCGACCGCTTTCATCTGCAGAGGATCCACGTGCGCCTGCAAATGCCCGCGCACCCGGTAAGTGTGCACCAGTTGGTTCACCGCCGCCTGCTTGCGGGTCGCCTCCGCATCCGGCACCGCCGCCTCGCCCGCCCCCTCCCGCGCCAACGCCGCCGGCCCCGCCAGCGTCAGAATCGGCACCGCCGCCACCCCCAGCTCGGCGAAGATGCGGCCGTAGAAATCGTCCGCGCCCTGCAGCAGCGCGTCCACCCGCGCCAAAAACGCCCCCGACTCCGCCCCCTGCACGATGCGGTGGTCGTAGGTGCACGACAGCGTGAAGCTCTTGCCCACCCCCAGCACTCGCAGCGTCGCCTCCGGCACCCCCTCGAACCCCGCCGGATAGGCCACCGCTCCGGCCGCGATGATCGCCGCCTGCCCCGCCATCAGCCGCGGCACCGAGGCCCGCGTCCCGATGGTCCCGGGGTTGGTCAGGCTGATCGTCGCCCCTTGCAGATCGTCGGGCGCGATCTTGCCGCTGCGCGCCGCCTGGATCAAACCATCGCAGGCCTCAAAAAATTGCGCGAAGCTCTGCCCCTCCGCCTGCTTCACCACCGGCACCAGCAGCGAGCGCCCGCTGGCGCGCTCCACATCCACCGCCAGCCCCAGGTTCACGTGCGCCCGCTCCACCCGGCTCGCCTGCCCCTGGTCCCAGCTAAAGGCGCTGTTCAGCGACGGGAACTCGACCGCCGCCCGCACCACCGCCCAGCCCAGCAGCGGCGTCAGCGACAGCTTCTGCTGCCGCTCCGCCAAGTGCTGGTTCAGCAGCCGCCGGTTCGCCTCCAGCCGCCCCACCGCGATGCTGCGCTGCGAGGTCGCCGTCGGAATCGCCAGGCTGGCCTCCATGTTGGCCGCTAGCCGCGCCGCCGCTCCGCGCAACGGTTCCAGCCGGTCGCCGCTTTGCAGCGCAACCGCCGGCTGGGCGTTCTTCGGAGCGGTTGCCGGCGATACGGCCACCTTCGGCGCCGCGCTCCGCCCATTGCCGCCCGCGCTCAGCTTGGCGAAAATACTCCGCCACGCCTCCGGCACCGCCTCCGTGTTGGCCTGGTACAGGCGCCACAGCTCTTGGCCGTAGCCCTCGTTCGCGCCCAGTGTTTCCAGGTAGGTTTCGATCTTTGGATCTGCTTCGCTTGTGGCCACGTGGTCCCCATCGTACTCTCTAAAAGTATAACCGGGAGCGAATGCACATCATGAGCACTGTGTCCTCTACCCCGTCGGATCTGGCCCTTGCTCCCGACGTGCGCCTTCAACTCTGGCAGCGTTTGGCCACCGAGATCGAGCGCTACCAGCGCCAAATCGCCGGCGCCCGCGTCGCCCCCGTCTTGGATCCCATGGCCTTGCGCCAGGCGCTCGCCGCCTTCGATTTCAACTCGCCGCTGCCGCCGCTGGAAGCCGTGGCCGCCGCCGTAGGCGGCATGTGGGAGCAGCAGGTGCACACCCCGCACCCCCGCTACTTCGGCCTGTTCAACCCCGCCCCCACCACCATGGGCATCGTCGCCGACGCCCTGGTCGCCGCCTTCAACCCGCAAATGGCGGCCTGGAGCCACAACCCCTTCGCCACCGAAGTCGAGCGCCACCTCGTCCACGCCCTGGGCGCGCGCTTCGGCTACCCCGCTGATTGCATGGACGGCGTCTTCTGCTCCGGCGGCGCCGAGGCCAACCACACCGCCCTGCTGACTGCGCTCACCCACACCTTTCCGGTATTCGCCCGCGGCGGCGTCCGCGCCCTCCCCGCCCCGCCCACCGTTTACGTCTCCCAACTCAGCCACGACTCGGTGCGCAAGGCGGCGCGCCTCTGCGGCCTTGGCACCGACTGCGTCCGCGCACTCGAGGTGGATGCCAATCTCCGCCTCGCCCCGGCCACCGTCGCCGCCGCCATCGCCCGCGACCGCGCCGCCGGCGCCCACCCCGCCTTCCTGGTCGCCACCGCCGGCGCCACCAGCACCGGCGTGATCGATCCGCTCGCCGAGTTGGCCGCGCTCGCCGCCGCCCAAGGCCTCTGGTTCCACGTGGACGCCGCCTGGGGCGGCTTCGCCGCCCTGCTGCCCGAACTGCGCGCCGCCGTCACCGGCCTCGAGCGCGCCGACTCCATCACCTTCGACGCCCACAAATCCCTCTCCGTCCCCATGGGCGCCGGCATCTTCCTCACCCGCCACCCCGACATCCTCAGCCGCACCTTCCGCGTCGCGGCCGACTACATGCCCCGCGACGCCGACGGCGTCAGCGAGGCCGTCGCGGATCCCTTCGCCCACTCCATGCAGTGGTCGCGCCGCTTCATCGGCTTGAAGCTCTTCCTCTCCCTCGCCGTGGCTGGTTGGTCCGGCTACGAGGCCGCGCTTCGCCATCAGGTCGCCATGGGCGACTACCTGCGCCAGCAAGCCCAGGTCCAGGGCTGGCGCGTGGTCAACTCCACCCCCCTGCCGCTCGCCTGCCTCGCCCACGAGCGCACCGACATCGAGGCCACCGTCCGCGCCGTCGTCGCCTCCGGCGAAGCCTGGATCTCCGCCGTGCGCCTTCCCGGCGACCTCTCCGCCGTCCGCGCCTGCATCACCAACTACCGCACCCAGCCCGCCGACGTGGACGCCCTCCTCGCCTCCCTCGCCCGCCACCGCGTTGTCAAAAGGTGAAGATCAGCCCCAGCGACGGTTGCGCCACGTGCGTCCAGCGGTCGGGATTGAAGGCCGTGTTGTTGAAGTCCGGAACCTTCAGAATCAGCCCCTGGTACTCCACCCGCGCTCCGAGGTGGAAAATGTGGAAGTTCACCCCGGCGCCATAGTTGAACGCCCCCTTGGTCTGGCGCGTTGCGGCGAAGCCCGGCGTCCCCCGCGGGTTGAAGATCACCACCCCGCCGCCAGCTAGCACAAACGGCTCCAGCACCCCGAACAACTTCGGCGTGGTGATCACCTCGTTGAAGATCACTTGCTGCATGTTGGCTCGCAGCCCCGGGCCCGTGTTCGTTGCCGTCGCCAGGTAGACCTGCCGACTGCGCGTGTAGCCGTACTCGGCCTCGATCGCTTCCCAGGAGTTGATGTGAAAGCGGTAGCCGACCAGCAACCCGGTCGAATCGCTGACGCTGTGGACAATGGCGGCCCCGGTGGTTTTCTTGGTGAAGAGCCCGCTTGCTTGCACGGAGATCTCCGAGCTGGTCTGCGCCCGCGCTCCTTGTGCGAGCCCCACCACGAAGAAGACCAGGATGCCCAGAACAACACTACGATGCATGGTTGAATGACCTCCCGCCAAGGTCGGATGCCCACTCCTGACCTGGGGCCAGATCTGGAGCTGGTCCCTGCGGGAGAGTGGAAGCTAAGCCATGAGCGCGGCCTGCGCTTGTGGCGCTGCTTCCGGCAACGCCGGCGCGCCGTTAAACCTCGCCCCCGCCGGCACCACCTCGTGCTTCATCACCACGCTGTGCGGCGCCACCCGCGCCTCGGCCCCGATCTCGACCGCGTAGAGCACCACCGCCTCGTCGCCCACCGTGGCCCCGCGCCCGATGTGGATCGTATCCATCTTCAAAATGCGGTCCTCGAAGGTGTGCGCCTGCAGGTGGCAATTCACCGTGGCATCGTCCTCAAAATGCAGCAGGTCGGGATCCACCACCTGCAGGAACCCCGGGCCCAGCACCACCCGCCGCCCGATCCGCATCCCCGTCAGCCGCAGGAATTGGTTCAGCAGCAACGTGCCCTCCAGCGGCGCCAGCACCGCCGGGCCCCAGTACTGCCAGGCCATATAGAGAAAATCCCAGCGTCCGCACCAGCACGACCAGAAGTAGCGCTGCCCCGGCCGCACCCGCCCCAGCAGCGCCCACTTAAGCAACACAATCGCCAGGCCGCAGGCGGCGGCGGCCGCGGCGGTGAGCGCGGGCGCCACCACCAACGCCAGTCCCGCATCACTCCAGCTTCCCTCGGCGCTCCACAGCGCCGCGCTCCAGCCCGCCGCCAACAAGAGCGGCAGCGCCGGCAGCGCCAGCCGCGACAGCTCCCAGAACAGCCGCGTGGCGTAGCGCACCGGCCCGGGATCGTGGGTGTAGCGCCGCTCCACCGCCTCCACCTTGCGCGGCAGCTCCATCGGAGGCTGCCCGAACCAAGCCGTGTGCGGCCGCGCCCGCCGCGCCTCCGGCACCGTGGCGATGCCCACAAACAGCCCCTCCGGCCAGTCGTGCCCGCAGGGAATCACCGCATGGTTGCCCAAAAACGTGCCGCCCCCCAGCCGGGTGTGCTCCACCGTCAGCGTGCCGCGGTGGCGCCGCGGGCCGCCCAGGTAAATGCCGTCGGCAAAAAAGCTCTCCGCCCCGATCTCAACCGTCGCCGGCAAGACGTCAATGATGGTGCTGATCTCGCAGCCGCGCCCGATGCGCATGCCCGCCGCGCGCAGCCACAGCGGCCAGAACAGCGTGCCCGAGAGCCAGCGCCCGGCGCTCTCCACCTGCACCGCCGTCGCCTCGATCCGGATCGCCGCCAGACTCCACTGGCTGACCACGCGCGTGCGGCCGAACTTCCCGCCCAGCCAGCGCGCCCACCCCGCCCGCAGCCCCAAAGTCGCCACCACCGCCGCCGCCGCCAGCCCCGCCGTGATCGCCACCCCGAGCCAGCTAAACGTGGGCGAATCCATCCACGCCGCCGTCCGCGCCGAATCGCCCGCCGGCGCCACCGCCGCCAGAATCAGCCACGGCAGCCCTGCTAAGAGCAGGCTGGCGCTCCGCCCCGCCAGCACCAGCCCGCTGTGCACGCCCGCCGGCAACTCGCCCGCGCCCGGCAAAGCCGCGGCGCCAGTTAAAGCTGCGGCGCCCGTCAAAGCCGGTGCCGCAGGCACGGCGCCCGTGAAAGCCGGTGCCGCAGGCACGGCGCCCGTGAAAGCCGCCGCCGCAGGCGCCGCGCCCGTCAAAGCCGCCGGCGTGCCGTCCCAGCGCTCCCCCGCCGGCACTACCCCACCCGCCGGCAGCCAGCTCAGCGGGCCCAAATAGGCCTCGCGTCCCAGCTCCGTGCCCGGGTCCATGCCCGCCCGCGTGTCCAGTGTCGCCCCTGCCCCCACCGTCACCGGCCCGATCTCCAGGTGCCCGTCCTCCAGATCCACCAGCCGCAGCGCCGCATCCTGCCCCACCGTCGCGCCGTCGTCCAAGCGCAGCAGATCCCAGCCGCCGTGCGACAGATCCACCCCGCGGTGCAGATAGGCGCGCGTGCCCACTCGTGCCCCCAACCGCCGCAGCGCCCACGCCTGTAGTTCGGTGCCCTGCAGCAATCCCCAGGGAATCGCCCGCGCTGCGTGCGCCACGATCCAATGGCGATAGTAAAACCCGCTCCACACCGGCACCCGCCCCGCCCGGTAGCGGCCGATCAGCGCCCGCTTCAGCCCCGCCACTGCCATTACGCTCAGCGGCGCATAGGCCACCAGGCCGGCCACCGCCAGCCCCAGCAGCGCCACCAGCGCCTGCCACAACGGCAGCCGCGCCAGCAGCCACGGCACCGCCACAAAGACTGCGCCATAGCCGAGCGCGCCCGCCGCCACCAGCTCGCCCGCCATCCAGGCGCTCTGCCCCAGCGTGCACAGCCTGGCGTGGCCCCCGCCGCGCGGCCGCGCCGCCGCAGGCGCCGCGTCCGGCTCCGCCTCTCGAAGCCACGGCGCTGAGCGACCATCGGGAGCGACCGTCAGGTGTGGAGTATCCACCTGCCGCGCCTGCTCCGCCAGCCCCGCCGCCGTGCGCGCCTCGTACAGCTCGCGCACCGTCGCCGTCCACCCCTGCGCCCGCAGCCGCACGATGCAGTCCACCGCCGTGAGCGAATCGCCGCCCAGGTCGAGGAAGAAATCGTCCTCTACCGACACCGCCCCGGTGTGCTTCAGCGCCGCCGCGAACGCCTCCGCCACCACCCGCTCGCGCGGGTTGCGCGGCGCGACCACGGCGCGCGCGCTGGCCCCGCCCGCCAGCTCCGGCAGCCGCTCGCGGTCGAGCTTGCCGCCCGCCGTGGTCGGCAGCTCCGCCAAAAATCCGATGCGGCTGGGGACCATATACTCGGGCAGTTGCTGTCGCAGCGCCTGCCGCAGCGCCTCCACGCTCGGCGGCGCCTCCGCCTCGCTGGCGACCTCGCTGAGAACGATGTGCGCCACCAACGCCTCGCCCTGCACCCGGCACCCCGCCGCCCGCACCCCGGCGCAACCCGCCAGCGCCGCCTCCACCGCCTCCAGCTCGATGCGGTAGCCGCGCAGCTTCACCTGCGCGTCCAGCCGCCCCAGGTACTCCAGCCTGCCGTCCGCCAGCCGCCGCACCAGGTCGCCGGTGCGGTAGATCCGCCCCAGGCGCGGATGCTGGGGAAACTTCTTCCGCGTCAAGGCCTCTTGGTTGCGGTAGCCGCGCGCCAGGCAGCGCCCTCCCAGGTTCAGCTCGCCCGCCTCGCCGTCCGGTACCTCGTCTCCCGCCTCGTCCAGCACCCAGGCCGCGCAACCCTCGACCGGCCGCCCAATCGTCACCGCCTCGCCCGGCCGGATGCGGGTGCGCACCGAGGTCACGGTGCACTCCGTCGGCCCGTAGCCGTTCTCCAGCCACCGCCCCCGCGCCCAGCGCTCGGCCAAATCCTGCGGCAGCGCCTCGCCACCGACATAGAGCAGCTTCAACTCCGGCAGCTCCCGCTCCGGATGCTCGCACCCGGTCGCCCGCAGCAAGGTCGGCGGCGGGCAAAAGACGTGAATGCGCTCCCGCCGCAGCCACGGCACCAGATCCGGCCCCAACCGAATCGTCGCGTCGTCCAGCAGCACCAGCGTCGCTCCCACCGCCAGCGCCAGCCAGGTCTCCTCCAGCGACGAGTCGTAGGCCGGCGACGAGCACTGCGCCACCCGTGCCTCCGCGTCGAGCCCGAAATACTCCCTGTTGGCCCGCACCAGGTTGACGATCGAGCCGTGCTCGATCATCACCCCCTTGGGCTTGCCCGTGGTGCCCGAGGTGTAGATAACGTAAGCGAGGTCGCGGTCGCCGCGTCCCCGCGGCTGCGGTGCCGCGCCCCGCCCCGCCTCCGCGACATCAAGAATTACCGGCGGTAGCTCCGTGCCCAGCCCCGCCAGCCGCCGCTGCCCCGCGGCGTCGCTCACCACCGCCGCCGCCTCGGCCAGCACCTCGCCCAGATGGGCGTCGGGGAAACGCGGGTCCAGGCAGGTGAACGCCGCCCCCGCCTGCAGGATCCCCAGCTGCGCCGCGTACAACTGCGGGTCGTGCCGCGGCAGCAGCACCGCGATCACCGCATCGGCGCTGGCATAGGGCGCAACCGCCCCCGCCAGTCGCTGCGCCCGCTCCCGCAGCTCGCGGTAGCTCACCAACACCCGGGCCTCGCCCTCCTTGCAGGGAGGAACCTCGATCGCGGTGCGCTCCAGATAGCGCCGCGCGGCTGCCGCAAACACCTCGTGCAGCAGCGCTGCTTCCTCAGGCATGGGCTTCGAGGGCGACCGCCTCCAGCTTCTTGCGCAGGTACGGCGCCACGTGCGGCTCCAATTTGCGGCGCTGTTCGTCGCTCAAGTGCCGGTAGCCCCGCACCATCACCCCGGCGCAGTGTCCACAGTGGCAGAGGAAAGGAGCGTCCATATCGTATTCCGTGCAGTGGTAGTCGAAGGCGACCTCATCGCCGGCCGCGATCGCCCGAATCGCCATCAGCCGCCGCCCCTCCACCACCGCGTTGGGCTGGCAGGAGTGGTTCAGGAACCTCCACAGATACACCTTGTCGGCGCTGGGGTCGGCCGCCACCGCCGCCGGCGGCGCCAAATGCTCGTGCGCTCCCACCTGCACCGAGTAGCGCGTCGGCTGTGCCGCCACCTCGCCCTCCAGGATCATCAGCTCGTCGCCGGGCTGAAATGATCTTGCCGCCTCCACCCGGGCCTTGCCCTCGCTCCACGCCACACGCAGTCGGTTCATGGTTTTCACGATTTCAGCCGGGGGCCTCTTGACCCCACGCGCACCTCTCCTTATAGGTTCCAACCCCGGTTTTCCCCAAAAGTCGCGCTTCTCTCCATATTTCCTTTAGCTTGGCCGCCGCACCAGCAGCACATGCATCTGTCGCCGCCTGCGAAACCCCAGGCGCTCATAGAGCGCGATTGCCCGCGCATTATGGGCCAGCACATGCAAAAACGCCCCCTCGCCCCGCGCCTCGATGCGCCCCACCAACTGCGCCACCAGCGCCGCCGCCAGGCCTTGCCCACTGGCCTCCGGGTGGGTGCACACCGCGCTGATCTCGGTATAGCCCGTCAGCTTGATGCGCTCGCCCGCCATCGCCACCAGCCGCCCCACCCCCCCCACCCCCACGAAGTCGCCCAGCTCGTGTGTCCGGGTGGCAAACGGCCCCGGCTTGGTCAGCCGCGCCAGCGCCAACATCTCGGCGCTGTCGGCGGGGCCCAAATCTTCCATCCCCACCTCGACCACGCCCGGCGGCTTACCCTCAAAAACGTACTGCAGCAACGATGCCGAGGCCAGCGTCTTCCAGCCCAGCGGCGGGCCCGCGGGCTCGTCAAAGGTCACATCCGTGGCCTCGCTCGGCCCTTGCAACGCCGCCAGCGCGGCAAAC
>Ga0307374_10002581_pt1 | contig 31954 bp, 23 predicted proteins | sample OX3MG_FD_202532 | JGI IMG/M metagenome (GOLD analysis project Ga0307374, IMG submission 202532) | Soil microbial communities from Risofladan, Vaasa, Finland - OX-3 | ecosystem: Environmental > Terrestrial > Soil > Coastal area > Acid sulfate soil | place: Finland: Risofladan, Vaasa | collected... | reverse complement strand
GGATGAATTCTTTTCCAATATTCTCTTCTCGAAGATCGACTCATAACGTTACCCGTATCCATAGTGGGTAACATTTTAAGATTGCGCGACGATACCCCACGGGTAACATTTTAGCTTGCGCGATACGTTCAATAGATATTAACCGGGGGTGTGGAGTATAATGTGCTCATCTGAGATATGCCAGCAGATAGAGAAAATGTTTCCCAAATCGGGACTCCTCTGGGGGGGCGCGAAACCTTACCAGAGGCCATTGCCAGGAGGATGATTCGACTTCTGACCCAGGGTGATTACAAATCTGGGGATCCACTTCCTTCAGAGTTGGAACTTGCAAGGCAATTCAAGGTTGGAAGAGGAGCCGTGCGCGAAGCTCTGAAGGCTTTGTCCGTGATTGGGTTAGTCAGGGTCGAGAGAGGAAAGGGGACTTTCGTTCGGGAAAGATCTGATTTTCTCGTCCGTCCCATTTCGATGGGCTTCCATGCAGGTATAGAACCCCAGTCGCTAGTAGAGGCACGGATGCTGATCGAGGTGGAGCTCGCGGGACTAGCTGCATCCCGCGCAAATGCCAGCCAAATCCAATCCCTAGAATCTCATCTCGAGCGGATGAAAAGAACGGACCCGGGTCAAGCCGCCGGAGAGTATCTCCAAGCGGATATGGACTTTCATTTCGCCATCGCGAGTGCCGCAAGGAATCTGATCCTAAGCCAGTTTCTGACACTTATCCGCAACCTGATGAGCCAATGGATTGTTGTATCTCTTTCAAAGCCTGGAGTAGCATCGGAGGCAATTCAGCATCATCAGCAAATCCTTAACGCGATTCGGGACCGAAAGCCCACAGGGGCAAGGAAAGCGATGACCGATCACTTGAACGCGATGGGAAAGCGCCTCATTCTTGCAAACAACTTTTCAACTAAGCAGGAATAGCGGCATGTTGTTACGGAATAATGGGTTGTCCAACTATTTAGTGAGCCCTCAGGATTAAGGTGAACGGCTACTGACGGGAGAGAAGACGGTAGCTATGTCAGATTGCTGATCGCAAATCGGCTGTTTTCACGGGTGGGATTGCTCTATTGCTTCGCAATGAAGTCCTGGACCATCATGTGCGAGAAAGTCATTCCGAAGCGCTTCCCCACTGCTAATGCGCGATCTTTCCTCCGTTCAAACGTTGTCGGGATCGACACGCGAATGTCGGGGCAGGGCTCTTTGCTCGACGGCACTACGAACTCCCCTTGTATTCGTGCGATCGCATTGCACAACCCTATTCTTTCATAGGAAAAGAGAGGGAGCTCCACAATCGCTGGTGGAGCCACTAGGACAATGAAAGCGAGGTGTCGTGCTGCAATTCGTCAGGCGGTGCCATGTATGGCGATAGCTTTGGCGAATTTCTGGATCCTGCATGGGGTTCCTCTTTTTTCTCAAATCCTTCAGATTCCTAACAAGGAAGAGACGTTAGCCCCCCCGATTTACAAGTCGAAATCCGCGCGTCAGGAAAACTCAAGTCAAAGCCTTCAGCGACTGAGGTATCGGCTCCGCATGCATCCACAGGATCCTGACGCTCATTACGCGTTAGCGGTCGCCTTGAATGCCATGGGGAAAACCGCGGCGGCGACTAAAGAAATGGAAGCCGCGGTGAGTCTTCGGCCGGACTTTCCTCAGGCTCACTATGCGTTTGGATTATTGCGGTGGCGCGAAGGTAATTTGGACGGAGCCATCAGCGAAGTTCGTGAAGCTATCGCCGAGAAGCCAAATTTTCCAGAGGCCCACAATGCGCTAGGTCTGCTGTTGGGTAAGAAGGGACGGGACGCGCAAGAAGTCATCCACGAGTTTCAGGTAGCCATCAGCCAAGAACCCGCCTTTGCGGAGGCTCATAGAAACTTGGGCCTGGTTTTGGCTCAAATCGGTAACGAAAAGGAATCTATTATCCAACTTCAAGACGCGGTTCGATACGAACCGGATAGTCCGGAGGCTCACGATAGCCTTGGACTGGCCCTTGTCGAGAGGAATGTCGATGAAGCGATACGCGAGTACCGAAAGGCGATAGACCTTCAGCCAACGTTCCTCGAAGCTCAATTCAATCTGGCCCTTGCGTACCGGCGCAAGTACGGAGTGCAACGCGAAGTTGAACAGCTAGAAAAGGTTCTTAAGCTTGATCCAAAGTTCCGGCTTGCCAGGGACATTCTGACCCGCTGCATGGAGGAACTTGCAAATACCGACGAGGTGGTTGCGCTTTCCCGGCAGACTTTGAAACTATTTCCAAATGATCCGGTGGCGCACTACTTTTTGGGGAAGTCCCTCCTGGAAGAAGGGAACGTCGCTAAGGCTATACCCCAACTGCAGGATGCGGTGAACCTGGACCCGGAATTGGAGGAGGCGCATTACCATCTAGGAGAGGCGCTAGAGAAAATTGGGAAGAACAAGGATGCGAAGCTCCAGTTGGATAAAGCGGCCGAGCTCCGAGAGCGGAAACAGCGCGATATACACGCCAGCATTGAAATTAGTCAGGCAGAAATTGAGGTGCATCAAGGACAATTAGAAAGGGCTATTGCCGATATCAACGGAATAGTTAACCTTGAACCTGAATGGCCAGACGTACACTGGTTGTTGGGAACAGCACTGATGAAAAAAGGAGAGTTTGATTCCGCAATCTCACAATTTAATCAAGCTCTCAAAATAGATCCCCATTATTTCGACGCTTATTTCAATGAGGGGTTGGCCTGGCTTGACCAAGGCATTCCCAATAAAGCCATCACCAACTTCCGCCATGCAATCGAGTTAAGGCCTTCCTCAGCCAAAGCTTACAATTTCCTCGGTCAATCGCTCGAACTTGAGGGCGACACCGAAGGAGCCTTGATTGCGCTGCATCAAGCGTTGGAACTTGAGCCAACCTATCCTTTCGCGCACCTCAACTTGGGCATTGCGCTGAGCCGCAGGAAAGACATAGACGGAGCCATTGCCGAATTTCGCAAAGCGGTTGCAGAAAAGGACGATTACGTGCGCGCTCATGACTTGCTGGGTGTTGCTTTTGCCCAGGAAGGTAATCGGGAAGCTGCTATAGACGAGTTCCGGCTCGCTTTGAAACTTGCTCCCGATGATGCTGATGCCCACTATCACCTGGGTAAGGCTCTTGCCGAGGAGAAGAATTATGCCGCTGCCGTCACGGAATTTCGTGCTGCTCTCAGGTCCAGAGCGAATTATCCTGAGGCCCTCAATCAACTGGGGTTCATGCTGATTCAAACTGAGAATCTGGACGAGGCAATTGCCACGCTTCAGAAAGCTATCCAACTTCGCCCCGACAATGCTGAGGCCCACTATAACCTCGCTCTTGCATATAAGGACAAGAGTGATTTTAAGAACGAGCTCGATCAATTGCGCACGGTTGTAAGACTTAATCCTGACTTTTTGGCAGCTCGTACCGCCCTTGGTCATACTTTCGAACATTTGGGTAAGCTTAACGAGGCCTTGGAAACTTACAATGAGGCTGTCCAACACTGGCCAAGCTCGGCTGAAGCAAGATGCTTGCTGGGAGGGGCCCTGCTAAGAAAAGGTGACGTCCATGAAGCTGCCCGGCAATTGGAACAGGCGGTGAAATTAGATCCCCGCTCGGCCGAAGCCCATTACCAACTTGCGATAGCGCTGCGGAGAGAGAGTAAGTCAGCACAATCCAACAAAGAATTTGAGAGCTTTCAAAACATTCAGAAGACTTTGCACTCTAAGGATGTGGCTTCGACCGAATTAGAACACGGAGCGCTAAAAGTTAGCCAGCATGATATCACCGGGGCCGTCACTGACTTTCGGGCAGCAGTGAAGCTGGACCCTGATCTGCCCGAAGCCCACCAGTTTCTGGGCGCAGCGTTAATTTCCCAAGGAGATCTGAACGGGGCCATTGGTGAGTTGTCGCGAGCCCTTCAGTTGAGACCGAACTACTTCGACGCCCGCTATGACCTTGGGCTGGCCCGCGCACAGGGAGGCGATCTGGATGGCGCTATCGAGGAATTTCAAAAGGCATTGAAATTAGACCGTGATAGCGCCCCATGCCATGACAGTCTTGGCATCGCCTATGCCAAAAAGGGCAATTTTGAGGAAGCAACTAAAGAGTTTGAGACGGCGATACAATTAAAACCCGATTTTGCGCTAGCTTACTACCACTTGGCTTTGGCGCAGCAACGGGTGGGGAAGATAGAGGCTGCCCGGATGTCCTTCCATAAGGCGCAGACGCTTGACCCAAACCTAAAAAGCCAGTTGTAATTCCGCTAGGACTGATGAGACAGACCAAGAATTCAAGTATTGACGGCAGAATGTAATTGTCGCTGATGGGGACAAATAATTGACACGGAAAAATACGTTGCGCCGTTGCCGTCAGAGTGGCGAATTCGAAGCCGATTGGGGGCGAAGCTCCTGATGGTCGCCTCTACGGCGCGTGTAAACAATACACGTTACAATACTGAGCGGAGCCATATTCATGCACGGGACCCGGAAGCGGAAGGGAATCGTACGGACTTTATGATACCGCTTCCTTCTTTAACAAGGATTAGTTGGTTAGTTTCGACCTTTCTGATGGTATCAATTTGGCCGCTTGGCCAGCGTATTTCAACGGCATCCGCTTGTTCGATAGCGCCCATTCCAAAATGAAGCCGCAAGTCGTTTTGTGAGATGTAACTGCCTCCGCTTCGAACTTCATCGATTTGGACGTGCTGACCAGCCACCACACGGACTCGGGCTCCAATTCCTGAGCGATTGGACCGAGTTCCTATCGTTTTGACTTTTAACCATCGGTTCTTGTTGCCGCCATCATTTCGCAGAAGCGTTGGGAGATCATTCATGTTGTTAATGACAATATCAACGTCTCCGTCGTTGTCGTAATCTCCGAACGCCACGCCACGAGATGATCGAAGAAGAGAAACACCAGGGCCTGCACGCTTTGAGATATCCTCAAAGCGGCCATTTCGGAGATTACGATAGACGATCTTAGGTTCTTTGAAAGGTGTGTCCAGGCCGGCTTTCTCGAGGCCCGGATAGATGTGTCCATTTGCCAAAAAGATATCCAGCCAGCCGTCATTATCGAGATCAACGAAACCGCACCCCCATCCCAAGTAACGGGAGTTGATCCCCATTCCCGCTTTTAAGGTCGCATCGGAAAACGTGTTGTCTCGATTATTGTGATAGAGCGTCGACGTATCATCGGAAAAATTCGTCTTGAAAATGTCCAGCCAGCCATCGCAATCGCAGTCTCCTGCTGAAACACCCATACCCGACTGGACCAATCCGTCATCGTTATACGCACAGCCTGCTGCTACAGCGACTTCCTTGAATGTGCCGTCGTGGTTGTTACGGTACAACAAGCTGGGAGTCGAATCACAGGAAACGTAGATATCAGGCCACCCATCATTGTCAAAATCTCCGGTCAAAGGGGTGAAGCTGTAGTGCCCGGTGGGGATGCTGATTCCCGCCTTCTTGGAGACGTCCGTGAAGGTTCCGTCACCGTTGTTGCGATAAAGCAGATTTGTTGCAAAGGGAAGGCCTCGTGGACCGCACAGCACCGGGATTCCCTGGTATTGGCAAAATGTGCCGGCTCCGGCCGCTGGGGTTCGCGCCAAATCCAGATCGATGTAATTTGCTACAAAAAGGTCGAGAAATCCATCTTTGTCGTAATCGACGAAAGAGCATCCCGTGTTCCATCTCGGATGCTGATCTTCCTTCTGGATCAACCCCGCTCTCTGGGTAACATCCGTAAATGTCCCGTTCCCATTGTTGTGATATAGAATGTTCTGGCCCCAGTAAGTGACGAATAGGTCGTCGAATCCATCGTTGTTGTAATCTCCTACGCATACTCCCTGACCCCATCCCGTTTGCCATAATCCTGCCTTCAAAGTGATATCGGTGAATGTCCCGTCGCGATTGTTGTGATAAAGATGGTTAGTTGGCCGTTTGTCTTTCTGAAAGCCTTGTAAGGTCGTTGCGTTGACCATAAAAATGTCCGGCCATCCATCATTGTCATAGTCAATCCACGCAATGCCGCAACCGGTGGTCTCAATAATCCATCGCTTATCGTATTCCGCTCCACATATACAAACTGCATCCAATCCTGAATTCGCCGCCACGTCCACTAAACGGGCATGGAAGGGCGAAGTCGGATCGGTAGGTCTCTTAAACGGGTCGGTGCTGCTAACCGTGAAAGGCTCGCTGCGAATCACTCCGGCAAGGAGAGAATCCACTCCGAAGGCAAGCGAGGCGCACCCGCAATCACGAAGTAAGGACCTCCTTGAAATCGAACCCATCTTCCAACAAGCTCGCATTCAGCGCCGAAAGGAACCTGGCCCTAGAGGTATCCCGGAGCTAAGACCGGAAAAATCGCGCCAGCCTTTCCATACCATGTCTCGACGCCGGGGAGGCGCTTGCACGGGACGGGGCACGGAAGAAGATGCATCGGCGGATGGCGATTAACCGATGCCACTCATGATACCCATGGCCGTATTGTTTCTTGCGTTTGACCATACAACTACAAATCTACAATCAAGACATCATGAATCTCAACCGTGATCAGTTTAACCTGGTTTCCGTTTCGAAAGGTTTGTGTATTTTTCCCAATAGCATGAGCCTTCAAAAACGGCCTGGTTATCTTAACGTTTGCCTCGTACCGCATTGGTTGTTCCATTGGCGGTGATAACACAAGCTTGCCTTTTCCAAACGGCGCTGCAACGGCAGTGGGTGGAGATGAGAAACATATTAGATGGACAAGGAACTGCTTGCTCGCTTCATCCGAGGCGACGACAACTTCCACGTTAAGCGGAGCCTCCACCAGCACAGGCGGATTGGGGTTAAGATAGCGAATGAGATTGCGGATAAGGTTTCGGTGCTCCGGCATTCGATAGTCCCCTGCAAATGCAGCATCGGGTGAGCATGCAACGGAAACAACATTTCCCTTCCCATACCGGTTAATGAATACTGCCGGGCCAAGGACAGTTTGCGGCGACAGCATGTGCCCGAATGGGCTTTCCACCGGGAGATGGTAAGCAGCAATGAGTTCTCCAAACGGTTGCGCAGTCCCCGATTCGAATACGGCCATCGGACCGGAAACCAGCATCGGCCAGTCAGCCGGAACTCCTTCGAGGAGACCGCTCCTTTCTGCTTGCTTCAATGCGCCAGGCAGACGGATATAATTATTGTGAGGTTCCGGGATTGTCCTTGTGAATCGTGTTCCCGTTAATCCAGAGAGGGAGCAGTCATTTTGCTCTCTGCCATAGTAGTCATAGAGGCCACTAAGTCCTGTGATTAGAAGATTGCCGCCCGCGGAAACGTACTTCTCAAAAAGACTCACTTCCTGACCTGTGAGGATCGCGGCGTTGGGAACATAAACTACCGGAAATTCCTTGAGCCTTTCGAGGGAGGCATTCTCGTCCATAATCATGCCCGTGGTCACGTGCGTTTCCAGAAGCGCTTTATGGGCACCGTAAAAGGCTTGCATGTATCGCATCGGTTCATCCCGGGCAAACCAATCGCGGCTCCGAGAGGAGTAATAGAGCCCTACTTCATGCACCGGCCGGCGGCCAACGTACTCCTTCTTCGACCGTGCGGCTCCAAAAACCTTTCCAATCCGCTCATAAACAAGCGGATCCTGAGTTCCGTCGTATCGGATCTTATCCACGAATGTCACCTGAGCACCATGCGCGAGGTAAGTTGACGATTCCCACAGCATGTCCGCAACGGGTCGGATAGTAGGATCAAAGTAGTCATACATTGATCGAGACGTTGCGACTTGGATCGGTCCGCCCAGCCGCGCACCCGCCAAAAAAAGGGAAAGGAAGCTCGGGTTGTTGTATCCGAAAATCCAAGGCAATCCTTCAGCCGTTACGAAATCTCCGTTCATGGCGTGCTTCACCGGCAGCTCTCCCTCAATCCACGAAAAAGGAGGGTAGCCATGATAGTTGAAGTCAACCGAGATGTCCGGCCTTTTTGAGTGAACGAACTGTTGTAGCTCCTGGCAAAAGCGGGTGTTAGAATTAGCGCGAAAGTTTAGGATCTTTTCCCAACTCTCGTCCCAAGTTGGATTGGCGGGGCGAGGCATTTCTGTCCCGTACTGTTCGCGGAACCGAGGCTGACAATTTGTTTCGCAAAAGCAACCATAGGGATGACTAAAACCGAAATCAAGCATGTCGAAGTGAAAGCCAGCGATCCCATACTCCATCATCTCCGCAGCAACTTGCTTGGTGTATTGCAGGTATTCCGAGTTGTAACAGAGCCGCGAGGCTATGCTGTTTCCCTGCCAGTCCTCCATTCGCCACGCCGGGTGCGCCTGCCATACTGAGGTGTCATATTGAATCTGACAGTAGGCCACAATTGGCAGGTTATGTTTTCCGGCTTCATCAAGCACTTCGCGGAGCAGGTCCCGCTCACCGAGCCCCGGGCATTTGCGAACAATCTTTGAGTTGTAATAGGCGAAGGACTGATCTTTCATAAAGATCACTGCATATTCAACCTTCGCCTTAAGCAGGTTTTCGACGATTTCCTTCCCTGATACGCGCGAGTAAAAGGCGCTGTCTTCATCATTGGCGCCGCTCGGGCCGACTTCGATGCCGACCAGCCGTTGCCTGTACCATGGAAGGTTGCTGCCTGCCGACACCGAGTCGGGATTTATCCGGAAGTCACTGCCATCTCTCCCCATGAGGGGCATATCTCCAATGCCGACCCCAGCAAGCGTGGCGGCTCCGGTTGCTACCTTTAATAGAGTGCGGCGGCTCAAATTCTTTGACATGTGTGACGAAGCCTCTCCTTATCTTCTCTCATGCTGCACAACTGGGCGATGTGTTCCGTGCAAGGGTACAAGCGGTTGAAATGGAAAAGAATGAAAACCCGCCATGAGATCAAGCGAAAAGGCTGAGCAATTACTCAAGGACCAACACTCCTTTAATAAAAGTATTGAGTTGAGCATCTCGCTCAAAGGCCGTTGGGACCTCAGCCAGCATCGTATATCGATGGCTCACCAAGCATTCCACATCAATCTCTCCCCGGTGGATGTACTCCATCGATTGGCGATAAGTCGTGGGCGTACCGTCCGAATCAAATCCGCCAGACGCGCCTCCTGATGTCACGATACTGATTTCTGAAGCTTGAAAAGCGGTGAGGCAGCCGATGTCCCGGTCCGAATGACCTGCACCATATAACAAAACGGTCGCCTGCCGGCGTATAACCGAGGGAATCCAATCAAAAACCGCTCCACTTCCGGTGGCCTCGATCAAATACTCAATTCGCTCGCCATGAGTCCGATCACTGATCTCCGCAATCAAGTCAATTCTTCGCACGTCGAAGGGGGTCCCTCCAAGCTTCATGGCCAGCGCCAATTTATCGTCTCGCATATCGGCCACAAAGATGTCGCCATCAAATCGAATGATATTGCGTAAATACTGTAAGAAAAGCAGCCCGCTTGGGCCAGCGCCCAGAATGAGAATTCGACGAATCCGGTGACGACCATCAAATGTATAGCGACCCGCAGCATTCTCCATCCGATTACTCGCGTGAAGCACGCAGCCGAGAGGCTCGATGAGGGCACTGCGAATCGATGACATGTCGGCAGGGAGGACGATAATGTTCACTTCGGGAACGCTGATGAAATCAGCGAAGGCACCGGGCAGGCCAGTAATTCCCAATTCCTGGCCGAATTCACACTGATGAGAATCACCTGTTTCGCAGTACTCGCATATGGGCGAACGGCCTTGACTTATACAATTCAATACCTGGTCAACGACGACGCGATCTCCAGACTTACATGTTCGAACTTCAGTCCCAACAGCCTCCACCTGTCCACAGAATTCATGGCCCAAGACTTGATGATGCTGTTTAAGCGAAATAGGCTGGCCACGGTTATTCCGATTGTAGTTAGCCATGCCATGGAAGATATGGAAATCCGTTCCACATATGCCAACAGCAAAGACACGGATGAGGACTTCATTCGGTTTAGGGATGGGCCTTTGCACTTCGCGAACCTGAAACTTGCCGATGTCCTCAAGAACCAGTGCATTCATCTTTTTCCCTCTAAAGTGCTACTTGAACGGGGCCGATCGTGACCGCTGCGGCTACTCAAGAATTTAAGGTGGATAATTAGAGACCTTTTGCGTCTGTGCTACCTATGTATTTGTTGAACTGTTCCGCATAATCCTCACGGACCGGGCTGAAAACGTCGAGCACAACAGCGGGCCCGTCAACGGCGACGGCCTTGTGCAGCATGTTCGGAGGAATGATATACATTGAGCCTTCCTCAGTGATCATGACCTCGTTGCCCATTGTCAGCTCAACTTTTCCCTTGAGAACGATACCTCCTTGCTCGTGGGGATGTTGATGCAACGGGACTACCGCGTCCCGATCAAGCTCAAGGTAAGAAAGCATCAAGTGCTTTCCAAAGGGGGCTCGAATGTGGACCCCCGGCAATATCTCGAATGGCGAAATATCGCCAATGTTGAAGATCGGCATGACGCAATCCACCGACAACTAACCCGACGATCCCTTGTCAGGAGGTTAGGCCAATTTTAGGTATAACGCCGTATATCGCCCCGGTTTCTCCAAGACGATACGGGAATTCCCCCCATGATTCATCACTTTCAGGTCCATTTCCCTGGGCCAGACCACTCGTGCACTCGCCACTTTCAGCCTCTTTGGATCGACCCGTATCTCAATCCTCGGCGCTTGACGAATCTCCCCACCCGTTACGAGCTCTATCGTGTTCAATACCTGCACCAGGATGAACCTCCTGCTCGCGTCGTAGAAAAAAGTGCCATGCACATATTCCGAAAAAGGCTCGGATCGAAGCTCGGCGATCGGGTCAGGCGCCAGTTGCTGTATCAAATTGGGGATCCATTTCCGGATCCAAAATTCACGCGAATGGACCGCCCAAAATATGGGAACTCCTAAATATAGGGACTGCCCCTTTCCGAATTTGTTGACGGCCACGGCTGTTCCAGCGGTTTCAGAACCGGGCGGCGGCGGGCCCCAATTGAACCACTTATTGTGAGCTAAGTCTTGAACCATGAACGGCAAGCGATAACGCATCACCTCTTCCGATTTGGTTCTTTCAATCCTCAGAAAAGCGCCCGGTAATCCCACCGTTTCCACCGAAAGCAATTCTGCCAACGGATTGCCAGCCGACTCCAGATACGTGGAGATAAAATTCCCTGGCCTAAGCTTTCCGTCCGCGTCGTACGCATATTTACGCTCCTCGGACATATAATTGACACCAAACACGTCGGCTAAAGGAAAGTTCGAGCGGGTTTGATGATTCTCATCAAGCAAGCCGCATTTGTAACTTGCGACCAATGTTCCACCCTTTGCCACCCAGTCGCGAATCACCTCCGCCTGCCCGTCGGACAAAACTTCAACTTCAGGCAGTACCAAAACTTCAAATTGATCAAGTACTTCCGGCTTAAGCCGAAACTCGGCCAGGCTTTCGACCGGCCGGCCAGCGTAAGTCAATGTTTCTAGAGCGCCTAATGTAGACTGGCGGAAGTCAACGGGACGATTTTCTGCATCCAGTTCTTTCCGCGTCGATTCACTGTAAAGCATTGCCGTGCTCAAGAGCGGCTGGATATGCGGGCCTAGGAGGCAATCTACGTTTCGAACGTCTTCCCAAGTTTCTTTTGCTACTTCGAACCACCGCTTCGAAAACCCCTGTCCGTCCAGCCCGCTGATGATTGGCGCGTTCCCTACAAAGAAGGTTCGCGCGTTTTGGACAATCAAAGCGTTGGCTTGTACTCTGGGAATAGAACCAGGGTAGGTATCAACGTAGCCATATTGGGTGAATACGCCAGCCTGGAAGTAAGGTCGCGCCCACCCCCGCATAAGAATAGATCCCAGCGCAATCCCGGTTGGACAAGGCAAGGGTTCCGCATAAATGAAACTCACCCTTTGCATGATGTCGTCAGGAAAGGACTCGGGACCTCCGTTGAGTGAGATCAGGACGTCAGGCCGGTGCTTGCGCGCCACTGCGATGATCTCATCCAGCATGTCCGTCATAGTTCTTTTTTGATGCCACAGATAGCGCTGCTCCCAACCTTCACGCGTCTTAAATCCTTCCCGGTAAGGATCCCCAGGATGTTCCTTATTCCAGGTATCCTCCGTGTATTTGCAAAAGCAAAACGGATTTCGCCCCTCTGCGTGATATAGGACAAACTGAATACCGAAAATATCCAGAAACAGTTCCTGGACCTCATATCGGGTGAAAATCTCTTCCATCATGCCTAACACATATTGGCGATAAGGAGAATCCAGACAGGTGATATACCAGCGGGCATCTTGTTGCTCTCCCTTTTCGTTCACCCAACCCCAATCCGGATGGCTCAGCACGCACTGGTTGTTGAATTGAAGGCTGTAGTAGGCAGTTGCCGCAATCTCATATTTTCGCGCCAGCGAGACTTCGGCTCCGAACAAGTCATAGCCCAAGTTAGGCTGCCGTACTGCCGAGTCACTTGGATACAAGGCATAGCCCCAATGGCTTTGAGTGTAAAACATTAAGCCTTCGGCGCCTGCTTCTCGGGCGGCTTTTACGGCTCCTTCGACATTGATATTGAAATTTTCTGCGGGTGGTGTATGAAATTCCCATTCCATCATCCTGTAAGTTGTTTTAGCCGGAATCACGCCTGCCTTCTCATGGGCAAGCCGTAGCTCGGTCAGATTAGGATAGTCACCCTCCGCAGCGAAGGAAGGCACACGCGTAAACAGGGCCGCCCCTCCTGTGCTCGCACTCGCGATCTTCAGAAACGTGCGCCGATCTGCCTTTAATCCACCTCTTTGTTCACCGGACATCGTTGGAGTCTCCAATTCGATTTGACGTTTCAATTGCTTTGCTCTGCATCGGAAGGCTCGATGCCATACTGTTTTGCGGTCTCGGAGATTTGTCTCCAAGTTTCATCGTCGATAGGGATACCATGCGTCTCCCGCCGCGCTCGCTCACGCGCTTCGGGTTCTCCTGGGATGAGGATTTCAGAAAATCCTGATGCAAGCTTGCTACTCTTTACATATTCCAGTAGCTGATCCACGTCTCGGTCGAAGGATGTGCGCTCGCGAAATTGCGAGATGTCAATCACCGTCGCGAGAAAGCTGTTCCCAATCCGTGACGTGTCGGGCCGGCTGCAACCGGCACCGGAGATCGCTCCAGCTAAAATGTCCGAGAGGAGAGAAAGTGCAAACCCCTTATGTCCACCAAAGGGAAGCAACGCCCCCTCCGGCGGACCGAAAAAGTCTGCGGGATTAGTACTCGGCAAGCCTTCGGCATCAATAACGCATCCTTGAGGAACTGGCTTTTTGCTGTTCAAAGCAATCGTTACTTTGCCCCCCGCAATGGCACAGGTGGAAATATCGACCAGGATCGGCTTGCCGGAAGACCTCGGGACTGCCAGGGAAATCGGATTCGCGGATAACCGCCGTTCGCGCCCGCCCCAAGGCGCCACAAGCTTACCTCCGCCGTGGGTGTTGACGAACATAATGGCAGCCATGCCTTTCTTGGCAGCCATCAGAGGATAATCACCAACCCTGCCGATGTGATTACATTTGAGTACTGAAATAGTAGCGGCGCCGGCGCGCGATGCTTTCTGGATGGCAATCTCCATGGCGCTCCTGCCCATGACCTGCCCCCAACCCCAGTTGCCATCAATTACCGCAAATGCGTCGGCCTCTGCTACCATACGGAGCCGAGCTTCAGAATTAATCAGCCCCTGTTCCATCCAGTGGACATATTCGGGAACCCGCACAACGCCGTGCGAGTCGTGACCCTCAAGATTCGCTTCTACGAGCGCTTCCGCAACAATATTCGCATCCGCCGATGTGGCCCCGGCAGAATTCAAAATATCCGATGCGATCTTCTTAAGTTGTATAGCGCCTAAAGTTGGCATGACGGGCTAAGAGACCTCCAGTGCAATGGCGCGGACGGGGGAACCATCCCGGCCAGTGATTTTTAAGGGAACCGCAACGAACATGAACGTGTCCGACTTGATCGCGGAAAGATTGACGAGATTCTCCACAATGAGAATGCCTTTGGCGAGCAGGGCAAGATGCACCGGGAAGGGCGGCCGATCGACCGAAGGCACATCGACACCTACCAGATGGACCCCGCATTCAATTAGAAATTCAGCCGCCTCAGGTGCAATTACCGGATGGTGGGTGAAATAGTTGGACTGGCCCCATCGTTTGGACCAGCCCGTTTCGAAGATGACTTTGCGCAGACTCCGCAATCTTGTTTGGTGACTGCTTAAATGATGAGGGTCGATTTTTCCGTTTTCAGCAATATCGCTCAAACGAATTAGCAGGGCCTGACCGGCGCATTGGTCCAGATCAATCTGATCGATCGTGCGTCCTTGCTCGAAAAAGTGAAAAGGCGCATCCATATGCGTTCCGCAATGATTGCCAATTGAAACTCGGCTGCTGTTCAATGTTCTCTGCCCGTCCGGCCGTGTGTAGCGGGTGGATTCCAGAACTTGGAGTTCAACCGGCGGATATCCGGGATATACCGGGGTGGTCGGTTCCAGGTTGTGAGTCAGGTCAATGGTAAGCGTTGTCATTGCATCCTCTCCCTCTCATTGTGTCATGTGGCCGCGCGCAAACGGTGGATTACCATCCGGGCCGCTAAAGCCATGGCAGCTTTCATACTGCTCGGGTCCGCTTGGTTCTTACCCGCAATGTCAAACGCCGTACCGTGGTCTACCGAAGTGCGGATGATCGGTAATCCAACGCTTACATTGACGGTGTGTTCAAAGTCCAGGAGCTTCATTGGAATGTGTCCCTGGTCGTGGTACATCGCAACGACGAGGTCATAGGCTCCGCGGACTGCCTTTAGGATGATCGTGTCACTGGCGAAAGGGCCTTCGCAGCGAATGCCTTCGCCTTGGGCTGCTTGAATGGCCGGCGAGATTAACTGGGAATCTTCCTCTCCGAAGAGGCCGTTTTCGCCCGCATGTGGATTCAGACCGCACACTGCAATTCGCGGGTTCTCAAAGCCCACCTCTTGCATGGCTTTGTGACCCTGCTGGATTGTCTCCAATACCTTGTGTATATCAAGGCGACAGGCCGTTCGCAGGGGGACGTGCGTTGACACGTGTATGACGCAGAGACGCTCGTTGACCAGCAACATGTGGGGTTCAGGGACACCACACAGCTTAGCGATGAATTCTGTGTGGCCAGAAAAATGCTGCTGGGTTAGCGATACGGCTTCCTTATTGACCGGTGCTGTAACCATCGCATCGGCTTGACCTTGAATACATAGTCGTGTGGCCTCACGGATATACTCAACGGAAGCACGCCCACAAGCTGCGCTCAGCGTACCGGGTGAAAATTGCGAGAGATTTATCTGGTGAAGATCGACTACTTCCACCTGGGTCCAAGCTCCTACTGATATCCCTGAAACAACTGCAACGGAATTCAGGACGCACTCATCACCGATGATGACCCATCGGGCCAGACGAGAGATTTCACTCTCCGCAAGGGCCTTGATTACAACCTCCGGACCGATGCCAGCCGGATCGCCCATGCTAATTGCTATTGTCGGGAGTCTCATATGATCCGTTGTCATTTTGAAGACGTCCGCAAACAGATAAGAAATCGACTGCAGCAACCAGAGCCTCTTTAGAACCAAACCCTCCTGCCTTGGTCACGACAGGTAATCCAGTAGCGGGCCCTCCCTGGATTCTACCCCATGGTAGGCCCGCGGTGACTTCTCGTTCTAGTTTGATACCTTTTACTTCGAGTGCTTTACATATCAGGTGTGCCGTGTCACCCCCCGAGAGGATGAAACCCCCGTTCGCAAGTTCACAGACGAGTGATGCAAATTCTGTAACACGGCGCTTGTCTCCCATCCGGCCGACAATTACGACCAAGTTGTGCTGATTTCCGATGGCGTATCGCGCAATGCCCCATGAACCGTTTCGAAGTTCTAGGCAGGTTGCTGGGCGGTTGGATAGAACATACTCTATTTGTGCCGTAGTTACAGGATTGTCAGAACCCATAAACAACACTACTGGCCTGGACTCTAGGGTTGACTTCGCAGCGTGGGAGGTAGCGGGATTTTCTTTGTTGTGCGCTGTTGCCAAGACACTCGCCACTTCGGCTGCGATCCCTGCCGAACCAACTATAAGGGGAAGTGGCTCGAGACCCATAGCGGCTTGGGCAATGAGGGACAAATGGGCTTGGATCAACGTATCGATGACAACAATCCGCAGCTTGTTGGAAGATGCATTTCGCAATTGCTTCATCACACTCTGCAATCCGCCTTGGAACACCGACTGATTAAAATGAACGACATTCGTGGCTCCCTGCTGATGTAGCAGTGTAGGCAAATGAACAGGCACAGCTAACGCGCCATCTGGTCCCCGCAACCAGCCCTGCTCTAAGGTACGTCCCATCGCAGGGAAGGCGGGGGCTAAAACGGCCAGCGAAATGTCCCAATTCTTCATTGCGGCTTGAATCTCCACGCCCAGATTTCCACGTAGAGTCGAATCACATTTTTTGAAAATCAGTGTTCGGTTGTCTTCATGAAGTAGCTGACAAGATCTCACTACTTTCTCCCGTGCCACTTCGGGGGGATCATTTCGACTATTGCTACTGCAAATCACCAAATCTGCTTCGTTGCTTTCGGGAGTCCGTTTATCTATCAGGACAATGCTGGAAAAGCCCCGTTCGGAAAACTGTACACCCGCGTCACACGCACCCGTAAGATCGTCGGCAAGAAGTGCAAGGCGAAGCATTCAGGGTGTTTTTCCCTCCTACTAGAGTCTGGGGGCAGGACTGCCTTTAAGAAACCAAGTTTAGCTGCCACTAGTTCTGGTAACTGATGTAGACGGTTTTTCTTTGCAAGTAATGTTCAAGACCGTACTTTCCATCGTCACCTCCAACACCGCTTTGTTTCCATCCCGTGTGGTAACCGTGGATTGATTCTCCAGGCCCCCGATTAATGTAGAGTTCGCCACACTCCATGTCCCGAACCGCACGCATGATCCTGTTCATGTCGTTCGTAAACAGGTAAGCAGCTAAACCGTAGCGGGAGTCATTTGCGAGCTTAAGCCCTTCATCAAAAGTTCCAAATTCCATGACCGGAATTACCGGTCCGAAGACCTCTTCCTGCATGATCCTCATATCCTGGCGTACGTCGGCAATAACCGTTGGCTGGTACCAGTAGCCTCGTGAGAATGCGCCACCTGTCAGACGTTGCCCACCCACAATAATCCGCGCTCCATGACTTCGGGCATCCTCAACGTAGCGCTCCACCTTTTCCAGCTCCTGTTGGTTAACCTTGGGTCCTACCTGGACGCTTGGTTCTAAAGGATCCCCCACTTTTAACTGCTGTACCTCTTCCACGAAGCGGGAAAGAAATCGGTCGGCAATCCTTTTGTGGACATAAGTACGCTCGTTGCAGGTGCAGACTTGGCCGCAGTTGACAAACCGCGAGGAGACGGCTGCCTTTACAGCAGAGTCCAGATCGGCATCGTCCATCACGATGAACGGAGCCTTCCCGCCCATCTCCAGCGAAACCACCTTGACAGTATCAGCCGCTGTCCGCATGATATGCTTGCCTGTTTCCACGCTTCCCGTAAATGAAATCAACCGCGGGATGGGGTTGCGGACTAGTGCCTCACCCACCGTCTCGCCAGGCCCCGTAAGAACACTGAAGAGTCCTGCGGGCACGCCTGCCTCCTCAGCAAGCTTTGCCAATTCAAGCGCTGATAGTGGTGTGTCTTCGTGAGGTTTTAGCACAATAGCATTACCTGCAATAAGCGCCGGAGCAACCTTCCGAGCTGTCAAGGCCGATGGGTAATTCCATGGAATAATGCCAACGACAACGCCGACCGGCTGGGGCACAATCCAAATTTGCTCGTTGGGCTTGTCCGAAGGGATGATGTCGCCCTCGATGCGGCGATCAAACTCAGCATAGTATGAGACCCAACTCCGCCCAAAGTCGATTTCCGCCTTCGCCTCTGTCAGAGGCTTGCCCTCTTCTTGCGAAAGGATTCTCGCCAAGCGCTCTTTACTTGAATCAATCAATACAGCCCAACGTCGCAATATGTTGCCTCGCTCCAGGCCAGTCAGACGAGCCCACCCTCTCTGGGCTTGAACAGCGCCGTCAAGGGCCCTCACGGTATCCATTTCTGAGGCGACAGGCACCGTAGCCACTACCTCTTCTGTGGCGGGATTCAGAACTGGCATAGTTTCGGAACCCGAAACCCATTCACCACCCACCAGCATTTGATATTCAGTCATCTTTTTCTCCAAACTCGACAAAATGTGAAGCTGCGGCTTAGCGATAGCTACTGCAGTACGTTGCAGCCAGCTGCCCCCGCAGAGCGGGTGGCTTGATGATAGGGCCGACTCAAAGGCGGTCGATCAGAACCGCACGCTTTCCGCCTTGTGGCGTGAGGAAGCTCCATAAAAACCTCCTCTCTGGGCATTGTTTCAATCATTCCGCTCCCAGGGCCTGGAGCCAACTCACAGCGCATGGCCAACGCCTTTGATCCTTATAATGAGAGGTTCGCGCGGTCGCGTCAGAAAGTTCAATTTCAACGCGGTCACACCTTTTCGAGTCTCGCCGGTCGAACCAGTGGCATACCTCAATGACAGATAACCGTAATGCGTCCTATTCCCGCACCATGAATGGGACTTCGTGGGCGTTCAGACCGCTTGGAACGACAGATCTACACGGGCATTGGGGAATTAAGAATTTGCTCCCGTCTCTTGCCGTCGAACCAAGCTTCGCCGCCCCGGCGCAACTTGCTGCGTCTTGGCGATAGCGCCGGTAAGCCGCGGCACTCCATAATCTGGTATCTGTTTGATGCACTACACTAGCGAGGTTTTACCTGAGACCGGCGATGTATGTTTGCGCTTTTCGGAAGGGCAGGGCACCAACTCCGCCCTTCCGAACTTGAAAGACTTGACTCGCACGCATCAAATTTGCCGACTCCAAGAGACTAGCTACTGCCTAGCTGATCCCGCAACTCAGCGAGGTGCCGTCGGCCGGCCTCCACAAATATGTCCACGTCCGATCTGAACGTGATGCATTGGAATCCCTGCCTTCTCCTTTCCTCTGCTTCTGCAACCGAAAATGCGTTGTAGCATGCCAGCTTGTTCAACGAACGGCATTTATCCACCGTACGCTGGATGGCTGTTTTGTGCTCGTAATTGTCGGCAAAATCCACATGAGCCAATCCCATGGATAAAGCTAGATCCACTTGCCCCATAAAGCATCCATCCACTCCTTTGACTGAGAGGATTTGCTCTACCGATCTTATTGCTTTTACGTGTTCGATCTGCACGAGCAGAAGGGTTTCCCGGTTAGCACTTTGAGTATAATTGTCTCCGTAATGGTACCAGGGATCCCCACCCTTCGAACGACTCCCCAGCGGGGGATATTTTGCCGCCTGCGCAGCCTGCTCTGCCTCCTCTGGCGAGTTGACCATCGGTACAACCACGCCGAGTGCACCCAAATCGAGCACTTTTTGAATCTCACTATAGTTCCCGATTGAAACCCGCACAACGGGCCTTACACCCGCAGTTCGAATCGTGTGAATACACTCATAGGCTTTCTCATAGTCGAAACACCCATGCTGCATATCAAGAATGATCCAGTCCCAGCCTTGCTGTGCCAGATACCGCGAAACCATGGGAAGCGGAATCTGTTGAAAAAGGCCAAGCACACCTGGCGTCGAAGGAGAATTCATGGTTTCTTGATTCATTTGACTTGCCCTTTCCACTTCCATTGACCCAGGCAATATCTTGCATTCGTGATGGTGCGCGTCGGCTCGCTACCCGCGTAAACCCAAATCATCGCCATTATCTCTCCTGACATATTTAGAAACCTGTGAGGTAAGCCCTGTGGCACAACAGCAGTACCGTACCTGCTAAGTCGATATCGGCGTCCCTTAACCTCGCAAATCGCTTCCCCTTTTACAATCGTGATGGACTCGTCGTACGCGTGAAAGTGACAGGGAAGTGATGAACCCGGATTGAATTCACCGTAACCGCCACATATTCCCACTGCACCGAAACGGCCCCCAAACAGGTCATAGAAGCGAGTGTGAGCAGCCAATCGATACGAAGTTCTCGCCGCGAGTTCTGCAAAGTGTTCCGGACATTTGTTGTCAGATGAGTCCTTCGGACGGTCCTGGGCAATGAAATCGTCCGGAACAAATTCCCGGAGAGGAGTTGGGGACGCGAATGCTGTGTGGATTATCGTCGTCGACTTTCTTGAAGGGTTCGTCACGCGATGGGCCACCCCGGCCGGAAGGTGGATACAATCGAATGGTCCCAATTTATATGCCCTACCTTCGACTGAAATGACTGCATTCCCCTCCAAGACCGTCGCTGCCTCGCTAACGTCATGCTTGTGGTACGACAATTCTACTCCGGGGTCAAAGGTCGCGGTACTCGTGTTCATGCCTCTTGCACCACACTGGTCGGAAGCAAATTCACGGATTGTGATTCCTGGAGCGAGTGTGCCTGAGGGTTTCGCATGTTCGGGAATGATGTACTCCTCGCCAGACCGAATCGAGACGACGCTGCCGCAGCGAGACACCTTTTCTAAAGAGCTGTCTGGCGGTTTCATTTGAACTCCTGTTATGTGAGATTGAATCACCAGGGTCAATTCTCCCCAAAGCCTATAGAAAGTGTGCGCGGACCAAGTTTGCACAGTACGCATAGCCGCATTGACACTCCGAAAGAAGATATGTATGATATGTGACGTGCGATATTAATGCAACATGTTTTCTGGCACCATGGGTCATTTTTTTGAGGTATATCGGAGGCATAAGCGGCGAACTGGTGGTTGGTAAAGCGTGCTGGAGAAAAGGGATTCGTACAATCCGGCGATCCCACGCCTCGGGGACAATGAAAATGGATCCGTTTGAGAAAGTCGGATTGGGAAAATCCCAGTTGCGCGTCACGCGACTGGGAATAGGCGGCGGCGCTCTGGGAGGACTTTACAAGGACCCCGGGGATGCAGAGGCGATTGCAACGGTCCGATGCGCCTTGAAGCTTGGAGTGAATTTCTTCGATACCGCCCCGCTTTATGGATACGGAAAGAGCGAATTACGGCTTGGCGCGGCCCTTGAAAAGGTTGAAAGAGATCGTTTTGTGCTGGCTTCGAAAGTCGGGCGAGTGCTGGAACCTGAAGACCCAGCGAAACTCGCAGCGAGGATTTGCGAATTTGACAACGCTCCATCCTTTCGTCCTGTCTTCGACTTCAGCTACGATGGAGTGATGCATTCTTTCGAGGAAAGTCTTAAGCGAACTCAGCTTGATCGTATCGATCTGCTCCACATTCACGACCCGGACGAACACTATGATCAGGTCATTCGTGAAGCCTATCCGGCGGTGCATAAGCTGCGAGATGAGGGAGTCATACGAGCAATCGGCGCGGGTATGAACCAAGCGGAGATGTTGGTGCGTTTTGCCAAGGAGTGCGATTTCGACTGCTTCCTGCTGGCTGGACGGTATACGCTTCTCGACCATCGGGCACTCAAGGAGCTCCTTCCAATCTGCGTCGAAAGACGGATCAGCATTATTGTGGGCGGCCCCTTTAACAGCGGAATTCTGGCGACGGGTGCGCGGGCTGGGGCTAAGTTTAACTATCAAGATGCGTCTCCAGAAATCCAGGAGAGAGTCGCTCAAATCGAAGCGATCTGTGCGCTGTATCAAGTGCCACTTAAAGCTGCGGCACTCCAGTTTCCCCTTGCTCATCCGGCGGTGGCCGCAGTGATTCCAGGGTGTCGATCTGAGGCGGAAGTTGAAGAGAACATCAAAATGATAAGCTTTGATATCCCGCCCGCCTTCTGGCAGGAACTCCGGCGAAAAGACGTAATCCCTGATGAGGCTCCAACCCCTGTTGAGCAATAATAGACGAGTGCAACAATCCTAACGCATCTTCTCTTGACAGGAATGGGGATGGGACAGGGAAATGGCCAGATTGGTAGAATCTTACACAGGATTCCAAGTAGTATCCGTACACTAAGGTCAACCCGCATGGAGGAGATTAATCATAGTGATGCCTGACACCCAGCCAGAGGTTCCATCGATCGATTATCTAAAAACTGTCGATACCCCTACCCTGTCAAACGCCATCGAGCTCTTAAAAATACGACCGCAAAATGAGGGATTCACCCCCCTCTCCATCCGATGCTTGTTCCCGGAGTTCGGGCGAATGGTCGGATACGCGGTCACCGCCCACGTTGAGACGATGAGTGAGGGACCCATCGATTGGGACATATTTATGGAGCTTTATGAAGCGGTAGCCCGGTCCTCTAAGCCGGCAGTTGTGGCATTTCAAGAAGTAGGACCGCACCCCGATTACGCTGCCCATTGTGGTGAAGTCATGGCGACCATCTTCACTCGCCTGGGCGCAGTCGGCCTCGTAACCGGTTGCGCGGTTCGTGATATCCCTGAAGTGCGTGCGATGAAATTTCATTATTTCGCCCGGGGAATTGTCGCAAGTCACGCGTATTTTCGAATCGTAAGGGTTGGAATCCCGATCCAAGTCGAAGGATTGACGATCCGTCCCAATGACCTGCTGCACGGTGACGAAAATGGACTCGTCGTCGTACCTAGCGAAGGGCTCGAAAAGCTGCCTGGTGCCGTAAACAAAGTCCGGTCCCGCGAGCGTGCCCTCATGGAGCTTGTGCGAGGGCCGGAGTACAGTCTCGAACGCCTAAAGGCCCGAATCCTTGAGTGAGTTTCTTACCGACACCATATAAGAAAAGGCTTGATTTGGTGGAAGAAAATACGCACTCAACAGCGTACCCATGAGATGTGCATTCCCTTTTTTCTGAATGGCCACCGCTTAAATTAGCCATGTGAACGCAACCCAAAAGCAAGTATGAGAACTGCCAGAACGATTAAAGCCATCCCCTTCACAAATCCGCGAATTGTCAGGTGGCTGGCGCCCTTCCATTCCCCGGCCAGCCAGCCAAATAGATTTGCGAATAACACTGTTCCGCTTGAAAAAAGGGCGAATGCTATCGAAGGCCCCAGCTTGCCCATTTCTTGCGAACTCATTCCATAGAGCAAGATTCCCCCATACCATAGCAGGGCCATCGAAGCGGCAAGGCCTAGATTCCACAGGAATGAACCACTCGTGACATAATGTGCTGTGGTTTTGTTCTTATGGAGCTTATAAAGCGAGTAGAGTACTCCCGGGACAGTTCCCGCGTTAAAAGTGACCACGTAGGCTGCGTAGAAGGCGCATAAGGACGAGGCTCCGGCAGCTTCTGCCGCGGCTAAAATGGCCGTGCTCGACTTGCCTCCGTAAATGAAAGCAGTTCCTAACACTCCCGAAGTCAGGCAAATGGTTAAGCCGGTGCGGAGACTCCCCTTTACAATTTGCTTGGGGGCGCCCCTGCCTGCTGTCTCTTGTTCCTTGCGCGCGCCTGCTTTGCTGTATAGGTAGATGCCGATGACAATGAGAACGACAACGATAAGAAGAATAACGCTGGAGAGGCTGACCAGCTTTTCTGGAGCGTAAGCGATGATCGGACCGATTGTCCCGGAGATGATCGCGGTACACGCAATGACGGCGCTTCCAATGGCGATGCCGACCATCCCGCATCCTAAGCCGTACAGGACCTGTGCAATCCCCCAGACGGTTCCAGTGATCAGGCCCACCAGCAAGGTGCTAAATGAACTGGTCCCGAAAATCGTAGTCAGGTGGGGCACTGCCAGCAGAGCCGCGATCCAAGGAAATACGAGGGTTGAAAGAATGGCAAAAATGAGCCAGACATTTTCCCAGGCCCACTTCCGTGTATAACGCATGGGCAAGAGGAAGATGCCATTCACTAGACCCGCCGATATACCCATCAGTATTCCGAGCGAAAAGTTACCGTGCACAGCAGCCTCCACGAAAAAGTGAATCAGAATTCTTGTTCAGAAATCAGTACTGTTCATTAAGAGTCTGGATATTTCTGTCCACTTTATCGGGTTCCTAATCAGGTTCTGTAGGTTGAGCCTGGTTACTGGAGTCGTCCTAACGTGTAATGGAGGGCTATTTCCATAGCTTCATAGGCGCGGAAAGAGATCGTCCGATGACCAGTCGAAGTTTGTTGTTGAAGCCCTCGACCGCACTACTGCAAATCTCCCCTTTGGCACGGAACCAGTTCAGCAGAAACTCCCCATGGGTGCGCAGCATCCGGACCACTCGCTTCATCGACTCCAGCCGGTCGCCACTCGCGGCAAGCCTTGCTCCAGTTGCCGGATAACCCCGTCCAGGTGGTTGAACACCCGGTTAGGAGATTCTTTTCGCGACTTCGTCCCAGACATGCTTGTGCGGGTGCAATTGAGGCGCATAGGGTGGCAGCGCCGACAGCCGCAAATGATCAGGAATCGGCAAGTCTTTGGCCTTGTGCGAACTGGTCCGGTCCAGCACCATCGAGATAAACTCTGGCAGGTGGGGAGTGCGCCTCGCCCCTATTTCTCCGATCCAGGTTCACGAATGGATTTCTTTGTAGGCCTGTCGGACGATTTCGGCGTTCGCAGCGTAGATGTGGTTAGGTCTAAAGTCTGGAGGAGTGCCCCAGGCGTATGCAAAGAAATCACACCCCCGCGCATACCATTTCCTCCAGGTGGTTGGATCGCATACGCCTTTATCATCCGGTCGCCCCAGGATGGTGGTCATCACTCGTTGATGGGGCTTGCGAATGCTGAGTAACCACTCCACAATAGCATCTGAGGATTCAGCGAAGAGCATGTCACTTTCGTTCAACATGGGATGGTCCACCCACAAGGATTCTGCCGGATGTCGATACGGTACGTTGAAGCCAATCTTCGTTCCTCGATTTTCTTTGTCCACGGCCTCTCGGATCCGATAGAACTGGCGGGCGAGCACCTCTCTCTTATACTTCAGACTCTCCTCCGGCGTGATCTCTAAAGCGTTTTCCGGCATATCGCGGCCAATAATTTCTTTGAAGGGCTTCTTGACGAACCACGCCGGCTGGACGGCGAACTCGTCAGGATACAGACTTCCGTACACGAACCAATCAAAGTTGATCCAATCGACGGGGTAGAGACGCAGGAATTCCTCGATCCTGGCGCAGAGCAGGTCGGTCCAGGGGCTTTCTGGCGCAAGATAGCCCCAATAGTTGTAATTGCGGCTCGTTGGAACAACCCAAACATTCCGCATGTTGCTCATAATCAAGTCTGCTCCCACGCAGAAGTAGGCCATCGTGGGCATACCTGCTTTGCGGGAAAGATCGAAGAACCTGGGGAAGAGCTTCCCCCCTGGACCTGGCGCTACAGCCCCTAACTTTGTGGGGTAGAATGCGTAACCGTCAAATGTAAAAGCCTGGAGAAACATAATGTTGACCCCAAAGTCTTTGTGCCATTGAAAGTATTCATCTGGATTGACAAACGCCCAGTCTTGGGGCGCGGCCGGGACAACACTTTCGAATGGCGAATCGAAGAATGCCCAGTTAAGATCGCAGCAGAAAAGCTTTATCGGTTTGCCGTTGTCAGGAAGGCTTCTTATTTCAGTAGGGTCCTCCCGGTTGAGGAGCGGAGATGCGTTGCCGTTGCAGTCGCGCGGATTCGCAGTTCCCATCGTAAGGCTTAACGAGGCAAGAGATGCTTTCTGGAGAAAGTGCCGGCGGTCTAGACTCGGCGATGGATTGTTGGAATCCAAAAGAGGGGTCACGCTACTTTCCCGAACCGTGCAAGTTGAATCTACCGCCGAGGGACCTTCTCGACAGGTGCCGATTCTGCAAGCCTCAATTCCAGTTCACTCATTTTTTCCCCACGTGAAATCCGGGCTTTCATTGATACTCCACGTTCACCATTGCAACCACATCGAAAGGTTTCATACGAAACTGGATGTATGGCCCTTGCGTTTCGAAGGAAATCTTTTTTTGGTCCGGCAAAAGCACCACCTGAGTCGCTTGCCGTCCCGACGGCAGCTTCACTCGGACGATTGCACCGGCTGGAATCGAGGGCAAGAGCTGCTCTACATTCAGCAGTCCCAACAGCAGGCGTCGATTTTCCTCTTGATGAAAGAGTGTCATCTCCATTGCGGGATTCGCGTCAACTTCGAACCAGTACGGTTTTTGCAACACTCGCCGGAGTAAATACAAGACAAGGTTGGTATTCACAAGCCAGTCTCCGGACTCGATCGCCGCGGACACCCAGACCGTCTTTCCCCTTCCAAAAGAATGCACGACAATTCCCGGATCGGTCCCCGGCGTTAGCGCCGGCGGGTTTTCCCAGATTTGAGCAAACCGGACATTGATGCAGTTGCCAGCATCAGGGGAAACAAACGGCAGCGTCACGGTCGCTAGCACCTCGGTTCCTGGCAGTGCCTCGGCATGAATCATCGGTCCATCAAAGCTAAAGTTGTCCTGTGGCCATATCGTTTGCTTGGTTTCCTCATCCTTCGGCGTCAGGTAGGTCATCTGAGTGCCCAGCGTACCCTTGTACCGTACACCGAGCACGTCCTCCAGTAGGAATCGCGCGCCGTTTTTGTCCAGACGATTCAAGGACGATGGGCCGCTGGCATAGAGCACTCCACCTTGTTCGACAAATTTCCTAAAATGAACTGCTTGATCTGCTGTCAACTCGAGCACGTTAGGCAACATAATCGCCCGATACTTGCCCATCTGCTCCAGGTTGGCATTGGTCACCACCCCGTATGGCAAGTGGCCACCGCTGAGAATCCGAGCCGCACCGATCACCGCGTCCCGGTGCGGGCAATGGTCCGCGGCTCGCAGCCCGGTGATAGGGACACCCTTCTCGGAAGGGTTATACATTGATTTCTTGTCGTAGTAGATGGCGACGTCAGCCAACAACTCACCGCCAAGATAAGGCTCGTAGACCTTTCGCTCAACATTCAACCGAGCCAGCAGGTCATAAACTTTGGGGTTTAACGAACCGTCTGGCTGAATGTAATCGATGAGCGCGAATGCAGCGGAGTGGATCGTCGCGACCCCGGATTCAACTCGCAGCTCATCCAGAGGCTTTTGCCTCACAGCCTCTTGCGGTCCTGGAGTTGTGCGCGACGTGTGGAACTCAAATGGTCTACGGGGGGTCAATCCAATATAGGTTTTGCATACCAATGATTGCTGTGTTGGCCCTCCGTAAAAATCGCCACCTACAAAATCACATGCCTCTCGCAATTCGAGCGGAACCCCAAATTCCCAATTGTGGAAAATGGTTGAATACTGGTGTTGCGCTGTGATGGGGCGAACCTGCTTGACACGTTTCGTAAGGGCCAACGCGAAATCGAGCAGCCAATGTTCTCGCGCACTTTGAAACGCCCGCCAGATTGGATCGTCCCAATCCACAATGCGAGGCGGCTCGGCATTGTGCTCCCTCCGGAAGCGTTCCGTACAGTGGGGACAATAACAAACCCGTGGCCAGAAGGTCATATCGAAGAAAATGCCATCGATGTCATAGTTCCCAACAATTTCCTGGATACATGCCAGCACATAATCGCGGTAGGGTGAGTTGGGACAAACGATTCCGGGCCTCCCCTCCAGTATCCCCGTTTCGCCCTCCGCCGGCAGGATTCTCCAGTCAGGGTGATTCTGAAAGTTCCAGCAGTCAAATATGACGCTGAAGTAGGCAATGGGATGAATATTCTGACGCCGGCACTGGTCGACAACTTCCCCGAAAAAGTCGCGCCCATGCATGTTGCCATGCATTTGTCCCACTTTCGTTCGCCACAGGCAGAGGCCAACGTGGGAATTTGCCATTTGCATATAAGACTGGAAGCCGCCTCGGACAATGGTGCTGACGTGTTCGGCTGGATCGAAATGGCCCAGCAACCGGGGATCCCAGTCCGGCACGTGCATGTCTACAGAAAACCGGCGGTAGGTCTTGCTGGGCCATCTCACGACCTGATCCTCAGACACCCCTTGTGAATTCAGCACCAGTGAGGATGTGTCGGATAACGCCCAAGTCGCCGGTCCCAGGCCCATCATCTTGTTGAAGGTTCTTCGATTCATTGGGATGGCAGCCTCGTCTGGTCGCAGCATAGTGTTAGAGATAGACTTGCTTCAAGCTGCCCACTCCAGCCCCGTCGTCAAAGGGGCTGGAGTGGACGCTTCTGCGGGCTTGCTTAAGTTCCCAGCTACCAGTTTAGCTTTAACCCGAACTGTATGATTCGGGGCGAGTTAGCTTGATTGAAGATTTGTCCGAACCCACTGGAGTTGAATGTAGTATCAGGCATCCCCAATTGCGGTCGATTGAAAAGGTTAAAAAACTCCGCTCGGAAGTCAATGTTGAACGACTCTTTAATAGGAATGTTCTTAATTAATGCCCAATCTGCATCCTTAATCCCATCGGCTTCGCATCCTAGAGTGCGAGGCGCATTGCCAAAAGTGAAATTGGCGGGCAATTGGAATGCTGCAGGGTTGAGGGTATGACCCGCGATTTGCGCTCCGCGAGATGCACCTCCATAACACGGATTCCCTATCAAATTGGGCCGCGCACCCCCGCCGAAGGCGCCGGTTGTGTAGCCTGCTGCGCTGATCCCCATGGGAAAACCAGACTGAATGGTACTCATTCCAGAAAACTCCCAATGCCCCAAAACCCTGTCCAACGCTGGAGACCAATTAGACCCAAAACGCTGGCCTCGTCCAAACGGCAAGTCGTAAACGTGACCGATTACAAGTCGCTGAGGGACGTTGTCCGCGGCTAAGGACATTTCCCCTTGGTACGTAACCTGATTTTGATAACCTACCTCTGGGCCCAAATACCCGCCTTCAAAGGAGTCCGCATTGGTAATGTTTTTCGACCACGTGTATGCCGCCATGATGCTAAGACCATGCGAAAACCGCTTATTGTACTGGACTTCAAGTGCATTGAAGTTACTTTGGAACGTATCGTTGTTGGGACTCGGACCCTGCCAGGGTGGCAAGATTGGCACAAAACTAGAGTAAGCTGGCCACTGCTTCAAAAGCTGTCCCATTTGAACGGTGGGGGCACTGAGGCCAAGTGTAGGGTTAGTAATAATCCCATAGAACGGATTAGGGACCGAATTGAAAACCTTAGGTCCATACTTCTTGATAAGGCCGCCCGGTATCTGGTCCCCGCAAGCAAAGAATGGGCAAGTTAGACGATGGTCGGCCTCCCCAGCGTAAACAACCGAGATCATGCTGTCCCCAGGCAACTGGTGTTCGAACCCTATATTCCATTGATCGGAATAAGGAGTCACTCCCGGACCAGCCCCACTCCAAACCTGATTGCCTAGAAGGGATAACATGCCCTGAGTGTCATAAGTGGGGACGTTAAAGCCTGCCGGAAAGGGGTTGTTGCTTGTAACATTGGGGGTATACCCGTTAATACTACCTACAATTGGCGTCGAAGCGCCAAAGGGGCCATTGCCAGGGGTCGAAGGTCCAGGAGCAGCAGGACTGAGACCGTACATTCTTGAAATGCCGCCTCGAATCACGGTTGTGTTGGTTACAGCGTAAGCGAAACCAAGACGGGGTGCAAGGTCGCCGAAATCAGTGGGAACCATCCCCCGGCCGCTGACTCCAGGCGAGCTTGGAAATTGGACTGCTCCTTGCAGCGGCCTCGATCCAAGGTTTGAAAAAAATTGATCAAGGCTTTGCCCGTTCGAGTTAGGGCCAATGGCATCCCCAAGAGGGTTCGATATATTGGTATTGAACCTAAACTCGTGGTTATTTGATTCCACGAAGGGGGTGGTAAAATCGTACCGCAAGCCCAAGTTTAATGTGAGTTTTGGAGTAGCTCTTATCTTATCTTGTAAATACCAAGCTGCATACTTACTCTTATAGAGAGAGCTGAAGCCGGCACTCATTGAACCGCCGCTGGGTATGCCCATGAGCAAGTCGGCTACTGAATTACCTGAAAAAGGAGAGGGGTTGAAGGGATTAGGTCCGGAGCTAAAGCCACCGTAATTGAATTGTCCTCCAAAGCCCTGCATCAAATTATCGCCGGCTTGAAGCCACATGAAATCGAATCCGGCACTCAACGTGTGCTTGCCGGTGGTTTTGATAATCCCGAGTTGGTACGAGTAATTGTCAAATGGCTCCAAATAGTTGTTACCAAACCCGTTGCCTAAAGGGGCGTAACCGGGGAGACCGATTTGAGGAAAGGCGCCAAAGCCAGCGTAGCTGTTCGCATAAGCCCCAAGAGCTCCACTGGCGTAAGGCCCTCCGAGTTGGGCAAGGTTAAACTGTGGCTGGGTAGATGCGTCTGTAAATCGCGATAGATCCCCTGCTTGGGTTACAACTAAGGTTGGTGATGCAGTCCACGTCCACGAAAACACAATGTTCTGTCCTGGCTGAAGATTATTTCTAGTGCTAAGGGCTTGAGACGTGGCAGCATTATTGAAAAAGTTAATAGGAATGGTGTGATAGAGACTTCCCGAGTACCTGAACATAAGCCGCTGATTGCTACCCACATCCTGATCGAGTTTAATGTCATATCGATCCCAGTCGAGTGGGGAAGACCCAACAACGTTATAATTCCCAATATCGGTGTTAAGGCCACCCGGCGCGAGCACACCCGGATTGTTAGGCAATGGGTAAAAACTCAAGATTTTCTGGGCAAAGGGACTATTCATCAGATTGGCCGGAATCTGGTTGTTAGGAAACGGCTGTCGGACCACTGCACCTGTTGTAGGGTTAACCGTAACATTGTAAGGATTAAACACGGTGAAAGGCGTTCCGTTAGTAGCAAAATCGTTCGAGAAATTGCCTGCTCTCTCTGCCGCTGTGGGAACGCTCGTGATAAGAGGCAGGGCAGACAATTGAGTCAAATGTTCAAGATTGAAGAACCAAAAAGTTTTATCTTTGCCATTGTAAACGTGGGGAATGTACACGGGTCCGCCCAACGCTACTCCGTATTGGTTACGTTCCAAGTGAGGAAGGGGCTGACCAGCGGCGTTGGCGAATAAACTATTAGCATCAAGAGCGTTATTTTGCAAGAATTCGAAAGCGTCACCATGAATCTCATTGGTGCCGCTTTTCGTCACAATGTTTAAAACCCCATTTCCACGGCCAAATTGGGGAGACAGATTATTGGTCTGTACTGTAAATTCCTGGGTGAAATCAGGCGTGGGAACAATTGGAACTGAGCTAAAACTGCCAGCGTCGACCGTGATGTCCACTCCATCCACCATGGAGATGGCCTGGTCTCGAATTCCTCCGTTCATTGAAAAATCCAACCGGCCTTGGTACGAGAGTCCTCCCTCATTCGAGCCGGCACCGATTCCTTCCGTCCGATTATCATTGGTCACTCCCGCTACTAAATTTACAAGTTGAGTTGGATCACGAAGAACCAATGGAAGTGCGGTTTCGGTACGCGAGGAGACCACCCCGCTCAGGGAAGAGCTCTGAGTTTGCAACGATGTCGCCGCCGCCGATACGTTCACTTCTTGGACGATTGTGCCAGGCTTAAGTGTTAGGTTGATGTTTGCCGTCCGCTGCACTTGCAAGATGATTTGAGGGATTTTTATGGTGGAAAAGCCGGTTTTTCTTGCCGTAAGGGTGTAGGTGCCGGGGCTAACCAAAGAGAAGCGATAGTATCCGTCACCGTTTGACACCGTTGACATAGGCGTACCGCCGCTCTTTTTTTGAAGTATTAGGTTCGCTCCCGGAACAATTGCTCCAGACTGATCGGCCACCCGTCCGGTGAGGCTGGCCGCAGCTCCTTGCGCTTCCTGTTGGGCATACGCCACCACCCCGACCATGTGCCACCCAACCCCGCTTGTAACCAATGCCACGAAGACTAACATCCGGCTTGCTCGCGTCATAATCTTCCTCCCTCGTTAAACCCCGAATTGGCGTTCAGTGATGACTTCAGATGTCTGACATCACATATATCAGGGAAGACTTTTACCATGCGCAATGGCAGTTGTCAATAGGTTTATTTGGTTCCTCAGCAAAATTTGTGGGTCCATTCTGGTTCTGGTAACGCCCCAAGGCTATGGTAGAGCGCCACTTCAACCGCTTTGAAGGTTCGAAAGCCATAGGCTTTTCTGAGAGTCAGTTTCAGG
>Ga0307374_10002579_pt1 | contig 31968 bp, 30 predicted proteins | sample OX3MG_FD_202532 | JGI IMG/M metagenome (GOLD analysis project Ga0307374, IMG submission 202532) | Soil microbial communities from Risofladan, Vaasa, Finland - OX-3 | ecosystem: Environmental > Terrestrial > Soil > Coastal area > Acid sulfate soil | place: Finland: Risofladan, Vaasa | collected... | reverse complement strand
TCACGCCGTTCGTCAACCGATGAGAGAGGAGCCACCTGCCCATCCCGACATGCAGCCGAACGCTTGCGCCAACTCAAAACGGCGAGGGTTCGCAATTGGTGACAGCAGACCTGCCCGGCCTTTGCAGAGGATCCACCCGGACGAGAGAGGCAGCTCTCAGAGGCTCTGCTTTCATCTGGTACATGTAGAAGCGAGTGTCGTTTGGTTCATAAGTTCGCCAAAAATTTCTTTTTCGGCAAGATTAGACAGGAAAAAACGAAAGAAACGTTCACGTTAAGACGTGAAAACGTTCGTTCTTGCAGTATTCTTTTGAGAACATTAAACGTCACGTGAACGTTCTCAAGCTGAACGAGACACATTTTCGTTTCGTTCTTTCTCCTGGGAAAGAACGAAGAAGCAAGGATAGAAGCGGACTCTACGTCTTTTCCTCGAAAGAGCTTTCTGGGGGCATATGCGTCAATACGCCGATTGGCGAAGATATTGCGTCAGCGGAACACTCGAGACAGACAACACCCCCTTGTCCTTTTCCCCGATGGGGAAGCGGCGACTGAGGGAAAGCGTGTTGCCGCTTCTCGCTTCGTGAGGCAGAATGACTTCACATGAATACCCCATAGTTGCAGCAGAGAGGAAAACAAACCAATGTCAACATCCCAAGAGAGTCAACCCACCCTCGATTCGATTGCTCCTCGTTCTCTTGTCGCAGATATGGAGCAAGCCCTGGCCTTTTATGGACAACTCGGCTTTGTGACCACCTATCACGACGAGGGGTTTGCCATTGTCGAACGTGACGGGATCGCTTTGCACTTCAATGCCTCTGAATCTGAAGAACCACCAACGGGCCACCTGGTGGGTTGGATTGGCGTCACCAATATCGAGACATTGTATCAGCAGTATGTGCCGACCGGTGCTATTCAGTCTCCTCTCCAGGTTCAGCCCTGGGGGATGAATGAATTTTCCCTCTGCGATCCTTTTCGCAATCTCCTGCTTTTTGGGGAAAGGATTCCTGTGACATCATCTCAACCAGGTCAACCAACGCTCATTTCAATTGCTCCTCGTTTTCCTGTCGGAGATATGGAGCAAGCGCTGGCCTTTTATGCTCAACTTGGCTTTGCGACCACCACGCGTTCCGGGGAGTTTGCCATTGTCGAACGAGATGGGATCAGTCTGCACTTCACTGTTTCTGAAGGTCACTCGGTCTGTTGGATCGGCGTGACCAATATTGAGGCGTTGTATCAGCAGTATGTGCCGACTGGTGCCATTCAGTCTCCACTCACGTCTCAGCCCTGGGGCATGAAAGAATTTTTCCTCTGCGATCCTTTTCGGACCCTTCTCCTCTTTGGGGAAAGCATACCCGGAGAGGAGAGCGACACGGCACGAGGAGAGTGAGTACGGTGCCCATCACGAACTGGGACCACACAACCCCATTTTCCAGGGGGGTACCTGTTTTTCACAAAACATGAGCTATTGAGCATATGGCTCTCCATCAGGTTTGGTGATCTAAGCCCATCAGCAGAAGATCGTGAACTGTTGCATTCGCTCTCGGAGCCGTTTCCTGGGAAGGGTTCATAGCTCTACAATACCTGTTTCACCAAAGTTGACGGAGTTCCACCCTCTGTGGTGAGGTTTGCCAGGAGGCACAGAGAGATAACGATGAGGAGAAACCAGCGCATACGCCAGAGCTGAGTATCGTTCTTCATGGCCAGGACCTTTCATAAAAAAAACAGAGACATGGATTTGAAAACAATCCATGTCTCTCCTGTTTTTTCCGCCCTTAGACGAAGTATAAGCGGATTTTTCTCTGTTTGACAACCATGCAATGCCTCATAGAGGAAAGGGCATAAGATGTAATTGATGTAATTTCTTCATTTCGGACGTTCTTTCCGCGAGTATTCTCCTGCATCCTCACCCGGTTCTAAGAGAAAGCGGTACCAACTTCAAGGGCTGCGGATAGTGTGGATCAGCCTCCCAAGCCAACCGATATGCTATGCACGAAAGTGGGTGCCTCCTTACGAGCTCGGTGACCCGAAATAGGATAATCGAGGGGTGTTCTTCGCCAGCTCGTGCAAGGCGGGAAGCCATCTGAGGCGAGGGTGTCATGTGTTGGGTGGAGTCCGTTGCGATCAAGCGCACCACCGACTACACGATCTTCGACTCCAGGCCAGGGCGGTAAGATCTTCCCATGGTTCGATCAGGTCGCCATGCTATTCGCACCTGGAATGATCTTACCGCCCTCCCGACCGTCAAGTGGTCAGTTCACTTCGGTTTTGGGGAGGTACGACAAAGTGTGCTCCATGAGCCGCTTCATCCTGGGGTTCCTTGAACAAGGGGGAAGCATTCCCTCTGCTGGAAAATCGAGAGCTCTTGGCGTTCGCATCATGGGTTCCTTAGACGGTCAGCGAGTGCCGTGTAGCGCTGCCGATCGGTGACACGTTTGACCGAGAGTCCGATGGCTTTGGGGGACCCGATCAACACGGCCAGGTTCTTCGCCCGCGTGAGACCCGTATAGGTCAGGTTTCTACTCAGCAAGACGTAATGCTGCATGAACAGCGGGAAAAGAACCGTGTGAAACTCGCTTCCCTGGCTCTTGTGGACGGTGATGGCCCAGGCCAGGGCCAACTCTCCCACGTCGGCGTAATCGTAGCTGACCTCCCGCTCGGCAAAGCGCACGCGCACCTCTTGCTCCTCCAGGTCGATTCGGGCAATGGTTCCCAGGTCTCCATTAAAGACCTCGAGCTGATAATTGTTGACTTGTTGGATCACCCGGTCACCTACCCGCAAGACCGTCCCACCACGGGTCAGCTCCGTTTTTCCAGAGTGGGCCGGGTTGAGTATCTGCTGGAGCATGGTATTGAGTTGGCGCGTTCCAATATCACCGCGTGTGGCTGGGCAGAGCACCTGCACGTCTTTCACCGGATCAATGCCCCGTTTCGGCAACATATCGGTGACCAGGTTCACAATGGCCTCTACGCCCTTCACTGGCTCATCGGCCTCCATCCACAGGCAATCTGAGGAGTCTGCTTGTGCGAGTGGGACCAGGCGCGGCATCTGGCCGGCATTGATCCGGTGAGCATTCGTAATGATATGGGAAGTAGCGGCCTGCCGGAACACGGTCTTGAGCCTGACCACAGGGATCTGAGCGGATTCGATGAGATCACGCAGGACCATGCCAGGGCCGACACTGGGCAACTGGTCGATATCTCCGACGAGCAAAAGCTGGCTCGCAGGCGGCAGGGCTTTGAGGAGGGAGTGCGAGAGAAAGAGATCCATCATCGAGGTCTCATCGATGACAAAGGCATCTGCCTCCAGGGGGTTTTCCTCATCGTGACGGAAGGCGCGTGTGCCAGGATCAAAGACCAGCATCCGGTGGATCGTTTTGGCATCGTGCCCGGTCAATTCCGAGAGACGCTGGGCCGCCCGCCCGGTGGGAGCAGCAAGCAACAGACGTTTGCCCATGGCCCGCCACAAGGAGACAACCGTCTTTGTGGTAAACGTCTTGCCTGTCCCGGGCCCTCCAGTGAGGATCAACATGCGCGAAGACGCGGCTAATTCCACCGCTTGTCGCTGCTCAGCCGACAGGGTGATCCCCTTCTTTGCCGTGTAGCCATCAACCCACCTCCCCACACGCGCCATATCCACCTCGATGGGCTGTTCTGCAAAGCGTGCAAGCCGTTTTGCGAGGGCCACTTCGGTATGGTAAAAGGCAGGCAAGTAGCAGAGGCGGTGCTCCGCCAGATCGCCATATCCCTGCTCGATGATGAGTTCTTTTGCCTCCGCCATCTGGAGAATCAACGCCTCGAGACGCGCCGGATCCACCGGGTACTCTTCCAGGCTGAGTTGCTTGCCCGCTCGTTCGAGCAGTTCCTGGGCAGGGAGGAAGCAATGTCCTTCTTCTGAAGCCATGTTCAGGATGTGAATCACGCCTGCCCGGTACCGGAAATCAGAGTCGGGTGCGATGCCGAGATTGCGGGCGATGGTGTCAGCTGTGATGAAGCCTATGCCATAAATGTCGCTGGCCAGTTGGTACGGGTTTCTGGAAACGACTTCTATCGCCTGATCGCCGTAGTGCTTATAGATCTTGACTGCATAGGTGGTCGAGACCGAATGGCCCTGCAGAAACAGCATCACCTCTTTGATGGCCTTTTGTGCCTCCCACGCTCGCTCAATCATGGAAGCACGGCGCTCGCCGATTCCGGGAACTTCGATGAGGCGAGCGCACGATTGTTCAATGATTTCCAGTGTCTCCAATCCGAAGTGCTTGACGATGCGTTTCGCGGTCGCGGGACCGATTCCCTTAATGAGGCCGCTGCCCAGATATTTCTCCAATCCGGTCAGTGTGGCCGGTTTCGTTTCACGGGCGCTGGTGACCTGGAACTGGCGACCGAATTTGGGATGTTCTTTCCAGAAGCCGGTCAGGTGCAGCGTCTGACCGGCGTGAATATCAGGAAACTGACCAATGATCGTGACCAGTTCGCGCTGCCCAGGCACATGCAGTCGGGCAACGGTGTACCCGCTCTCCTCGCTGTGGAAGGTCAATCGCTCGATGACTCCCTGCAGGTGCTCCACTGATAGGTGGGTTGTGCTGGGAGCAGTTTCATCCTGCGGTGATGCCATACTTCTCCCCAATTGTCTAGACGATGTTGCACCCAGTATAGCAGCGAGGAGCAACCGATGCCAAGAAGCAGGACAGGACATCTCGGTTGCTGTTCATTCGGATTTTACGCCAGATGCTTTGAAAGGTATCGAAACATGTTTTAAAAAGAGGTAAGTGTAGACACACGTGGACTTCTCTTCCACCTTTGTAGCCCATTCCACAGTTGGAGGGTAGGGAAATAAGTTGGTGAGCGTCAGTTGCAGCTATTTCAGGTGTATAATAGCGCTCGATGAAGCTGGCGACATCCTCAAGATCCGTCTCGGTTAGCTTCCCCGGATCGGGCTTCCTGGAATACGCGGTAATAGCGGCGAGCCCTACATCAAAGATGGGATGGCCGGTGTAGTGCAATGGCCACGCGTCTCCCTCCTTACACCTGTGAAGAGAAGAATAGCACCTGTTGCTCTACTGTCGGGCATTCGGCTCCCTCCCTTGTTCCGGTCCACTCAATGGCGACGATGCGCGCGTCAAAGAGACGCATCACCTCATGCACCACTGGGTGCTCTCGCACCGGCTGCTCAATCGCCTCTGTAGCACTGAGAGCGGTCGATGAAGTTGGTCTGTCTTGCCGCACGTTGTGATTCTGCTTCCTGCGCATGAGAGGCTCTCGCCTTCCGCTGTCATCGCTTTGTCTCTCCAGCAGCCAGTACGCCCTCGGTTTATTGCGCTCGTGGAGAGCATCTCCCATAACCGAATGGCTACTTCTCATGCGATAACAGCTTTCATTCCTCTTCTTCTTGGAAGCAGATAAAACGGAAATTCTTGCCGATCTCGCTGTTATGGCACGATCACCTCCAGGCGGCCAGGGTCACGGCGTGCTCGGAAATGTGTTTCTTGTGCGCCACCCTTCTGTGCAGTAGAATACATCGAGACGTCTCTTTCTGTCCTAGCGTGTCGGCAACGAGCGGAGCAAGGTGTGCTCAGCTTCGGCCCCTGAAAGGTGCAGTGCATGAAGACATTGGAAGAGTTGAAAGCGGACTTCACGCAGGAACTTTTCGAGCTGGAGCGGCTCACGGGAATCTGGCCGAGCACCATTGAAAAGCGGCATGTCAAAGAGCAGGCGCTCGGTAGGCTCTGCTACCTTGCCGAAGAAGACCTGAGTCCGCCTGAACTAGTGTCCTTGAAGCGGGCGCTGGGCCTCAATGACACCAGGTGGCGAGCCTTCAAAGCCAAGTTCATTGAGGGGAGTTCCCCTGAAGAGCTGGCGTAGCGGCCGGGTTGCCGGAAGCGTTCGTATGAGGTATGGCTATGGGCTTGTTCTCCCACGCCACAGCCTTTTCGTGTTTGCGCATTCCAAACATGTGTCCACATGCACAGGCTTGTAGGCCAGGCCACCAACTATGCTAGCACGCTCTCACTTTGAGTGGACCCCCACGCTGCATCCCCTGACATGATCTGATCGACTGCTCACTGACATCCATACCCTTTCCATCTGCTCACTTCTCTTGGCTTCGCCTATCGCGGGACCACTACCTGCAAACTGATAAAAAGATGATAAAGTTGTTATTGGATGCTCTTCCAAGGAAGCAGAAGGCGCTCACGATCAACGGAGCAGAAGGGGCAAGGAGCGCAGCCGATGTCCTCAACCGAATAGGATGCAAGGAGCGCCTGCTGGGCAGGCCTGCGCGAGTACTCGAGGGGATGAATGGCTGTTCCCCATCGAGTGAAAATCATTCCTCTCTGTTTTCTGACGGGAAGAGGATCATTCCCTCTCAACACACCACGGAATTTCCACCGGTGGGACTGACCAGGACCTGCCAGGTTTCGTCGTCACATATCCCCACCACAGCGCGGCAAGCTGGAGGTCAGCCAATATGCGATCCAGTGCGGTGTGCCGTTGCGGGGTAAACCGCTGCGGCGAGAGGTCGACCTGGTAGCGGGCACTGAGCAAGCGGTTCGCGCGTCCATAGCGGATGAATCGGCGCACAAATGCACCCAGGTGCGGCTCGGTGGCATGGACCACCTGCGCTTGTGGAGCATACGCCAGTGGCCCAATACGCCAGAGCCGTACCCCAAGATCAACGTCCTCGCCTCCGGCGTCAGGGAAACGTTCATCGAACCCCCCGACCTGGGCCAGGGCTCCCCGCCACACGAGCGCGTTGGCGGTAATCAGGTACGCGGGCCGCTCTCTTCCCTGATGCCACACCGGTGGCGGAGAGAAGATCCCCTGGGTGTCATAGTAGCGTGACAGTGGGTCGCCCCGTGCTGCACGCACCACTCCGGCATAGGCAACCGCGCCGTTCATGGCGCGTTGGTAGCCCTCAATCAGCGTGGGTGTCGGAAGGCAATCGCTATCTAAAAAGAGGATCCACTCGCCTGTCGCGGTTCGGGCGCCAAGGTTCCGCGCCGCTGCGGCACCAGGCCGAGGGCACGCCAGCATCTGCAGCGGAAGTCCCCAGGAAGCGTAGCTGGGAACGGCAAGCGGGGGAGACGAAAGACTATCGACGATGATGATCTCTCCTGGGCAGCGGCGTGGCGAAAACACATCCAGGCACGCTGCCAACAGACGCTGTGTCCCCTGCCGGTTGTTGTGGACTGGCACCACCAGTGAGACCTCTGAAAGATCCAGGTGCCGAGGAGCCTGCCCATTGCCGTGCGGCACGGGCTTGATCGCGAAGGAACTCAGAAACGTCATCCCTTTTCTCCTATCGTGCTTGCCTCTCTCGCGCGTCGAGTCCAAAGCCAGTCACCGCCTGCAGGGCGCTTGCCTACACTCATGAGCAGAGCAGGCCCGTTTGCTTTGCTGGTGGGCTGTCTGGCGAACAGCAGACGGTTCAGAGAAATGGCAGATCAAGCGTAAAGCTATAGAGATGTTCCTGGTAGGAAATGCCCACCTCATTGCGCAGGTAGGCAAGATGGTCCCCACCAGGCAGCAAGAGTTGAGAGGCAACCAGGGTCGTGGTGATGCGGGCGGTCGCTTCCCCTGCTTGCCACGCCTGGTAGGACAGAAACGGCAGAGGATCGTGCTTCGGCTGGTCTGGAAGCTGCTGCAAGGCTGCAAGTGAGAGGGGCGTCAGCAGGTCGTAGCAGCAGCCAAAGAGAACGTCATAGATGGTGAGGCGGTGATAGCGTTCGGCCAGCCGCCGATTTCGAGCCAGAACCGGTTGCACCCGCTGCCCCTGGTACTGCAGGAATAACAAAAAGGTGCGAGCCCACTCCCACACGGCGTCAGGCAGACCGGCGATCTGCTCATACTGCCGGAACGCCCTTAGGCGCAGAGGATATAGCGTCGCGAGCATTTCGATGTCGGACGAGCGTGTCTCTCCGTTGTCCAGGGTGACCCGCAGCGGAGAGTCGGTCACCACGGGCTCGAGCAGATACCGCAACAGGTCTGGATCTGGCTCCTTTTGAAAGGCCCAGGTGTCGGTCAGCTCGTTGATGAAGGCTAATTTTCCAGAAGCCCCTCGCCCCTGCAGCTTCTCCACCCCTTTACGCACCTCCTTGCGCTCGCGCTCGGTGGTCGTGCTCTTGACGGAAGCAACCCAGGTCTCCATGGCACGCTTGACTTGAGGAAGTGCAACGCCTCCAAGCTCTCTCCAGTAGACCCATCTCCATGCTGGAAAAGCGCATAATTGGCCAATCCGGAGCTTCCCTTGTCGGCGCGCTTTTAGACATTCTACAAACAACGTAAATTGCGAAGAGGACCACCAGGCAACAGAACCGTGCCCGCGCCCAAGCCCGGCTCGTTCAGCACGCCCCACCAACCCTTTCTTGATCCAGTCGTCCAAAAGCGCCTCCGTTGCCTCATAGCCAAGGGCCTGGGCGGCCTCGACCATCTCCCGTTTCTCATACCAGGGTTGAACAGGAACGGCAGAAAACTGAGGAGTGTTCATATAGGGCTCCATCTCGTCTCCCTCCTCTTTCTCTCAAGTTGATGAGACAAGCATAGCTGAAATGGCCGCGGGAATCGAGAGCAAACACGGCCAATTTTTTCCGTGTTCTATTGGCTTGTTCTCTTCTCACCGTCTCTCATAGACAGGACTTGTGTGCTGGACCTGCTTTTCCTGCTGCTGTTGTTCGTTGTAGCGATGAAGAGATGTTGCCGAAGCAAAATAAGCGAAGGAAAAGAGTATGGGCAAACAGAGATATCGAGACAAAGGGAAGCAGGGTCTCACGGTCAAAAAGCGAGCCGGGCGGCGCACATTCGGCTATCAGGTCCCGCCAGAAGTGGCTGCCCAGCTTCCGCCCGGAACCGCAGTGAAGGTGGTTTCTTTGACCAAAGCCGAGATTGACGCTCTCGCCCGACGAGTAGAACCGGAGGTGACGTGCTGGCTTGCCGAGCAGCCCGCGAAAAATGCGCTGGAAGCCCTGCTCTTGATGGTGCAGGCGATCTATGCCCTCTTACAGCCGCCAGAACTCCCCATTCCTCATAAAGAGATGCTCGAGTTGGCACTGACGCTGGCGCAGGGCTACGATTTCGCGGCGAGCTGGCCGTACACGCGTGAGCAGTGCCTTTCGGCGATGACGCCTGGTCATCTCGACCTGCGTCCGAACGTCCCAGACGAGTATATCCTCGTTGTCGCCGAAGAAGTTGAAAAACGGCTCCTCGTGCAGCTGGCGGAAGAGGGAGTCGCGCTTCGAGACCCGACCCAGGCCGGGATGTTGGTTGTGACGATGACGCATAAAATGCTGTTTGACGAATCGAGTACCTTTGGCGCAGATGAGCATGAGATGTATCACATCGCCCGCGTCCTGGTGGCGGCTCATACCTTTCACTCGGACTGGCCCTACCGAGACCAGGTCAAAGGAGCGCTGGTGAAGGTCTTTCATTTGCCGTGAGGTGTGAGGCTTTCCGCTCGTTTTCCTTGTGATCGTTCGTTCATTGAGGAGGAAGCAGTGGAATGCACTGGTACAGGAGCGAGAGGGAATCGCGCCGAGACCACATGCATGAGAACGAAGGAGCATGTCTGTCATGCAAGAGGGGAGAAGTCTGCAAGCGCTTCAATTGGATGCTTATCACAAAGGGAGCGAGATGAAACAGGCGCACATACAGGCGCTCTGCATACTGCAGGGGGCTGAGCTGCTGGCCCTGTCAGGGGATTACGCCCACCTGTTGATCTTCAAGGAGCAGCAGCGCTCCTGGGAGATGACGGACCTGCATGAGCGCGCAGGGCTTCGCATGGTTGCTTTTCGGCAGGGCTATGTGGGCACATTCGCAGGCTTCGCCCAAGAGCTTTCAAGGATGGCCATTCTTTTCGTGCAGCACCGCCGTCTGAAGAGGCGCGCGAAGAATCGGCTTGCCCGTTCTCAAAGCACCTGACCGACGGACGAGTGCCGTGTCCATGTTGGTGTGACTTTCCGCCTCTGGAAAGCTATAATAGAACAATAGAACAGATGCGCTAGAGCAGGAGGAATCTCTCCAGTAAACGTGAGGCCTCCTGAAAGCTGCAGCGCACTGACTGAACCCTACTGCGCACCGCATCAACGCGCATGGGAAGAAGGAGGGCGATCTCGTGGAGTTTACCAGACTGGCACACACCTTTGAAGAACTGGAACGGACCAGCTCCCGGCTGGCGTTGATCGAGCTGATCACGCAGCTGTTTCGCTCGCTCGAACGGCCAGAGGAGATCGAACAGGTCTGCTACCTGGTCCAGGGGAGGGTGGCGCCGTTCTTTGTGGCGCTGGAGATGGGGATGGCGGAGAAAAGCGTGGTCAGGTCTCTTGCCACGGCCTCTCACAGCACTCCAGAGCACGTTGAGGCGCTCTACGCGACGCTCGGTGATCTCGGACTGGTCGCCGGGCAGGTAATGAGCGAGGCAGGGACTGTCTCCACTGTCCTGAGTATCGAAGAGATCTTTCAAGGGTTGAGAGCTATCGCGCAGACGGCAGGCAAAGGCGCCATCGAACACAAGAGCGCGCGGCTGGTTGACCTGCTCACGCGCGTTGACGGCGTATCCGCCAAATACGTGGTGCGCATCCTGCTGGGCAACCTGCGGCTGGGCGTAGGCTCCGCGACCGTGCTCGATGCCATGGCGAAGGCCAGGTGGAACGATGTCAAAAAGCGCAAGCTGCTCGAGGGAGCCTACCACAAGACCTCGGATCTGGGGCTCATCGCCAGGACCATCTACGAGCAGCCCGACGAGGGAGAGGCCGAGCGCGCGGTGACAGCCCTGGACATCCAGGTCGGCAAGCCGGTCCATTCGCAACTCGCCGAGCGGCTCCCCAGCGCCGAGGCGATCATCGCCAGGATGGGTGTGGTCGTGGCGCAGTACAAGTACGACGGCCTGCGCGCGCAGATCCACAAGGACGGGAAGCAGGTGACGATCTTCTCACGCAACCTGGAAGACCAGTCGCACATGTTCCCCGAACTCATCGCGGGAACCCTGGAGCAGGTCCGGGCGGAGCGCGCCATCCTGGACGCCGAGGCCCTGGCCTACAACGCCACCTCGGAGGAATTCCTACCCTTCCAGGAAACGACCCGCCGGCGGCGCAAACACGGGATCGAGGCCCTGGCCGAACAACTCCCGCTGAAGGCTTTCGTCTTTGATATTCTCTATAAAGACGGGGTCTCGCTGCTTGATACCCCGCTGGCCGAACGCCTGAAGATCCTCGAAGAGACGATTGAAGTCGACGACACCCTCATGCGCACCGCGAGCCACACCATGAGCGATGCCCACGCGCTCACGCTCCTCTTTGACGAAGCCATAAGCCTCGGGCTGGAAGGCCTGGTGGTGAAAAAGCAGGAGAGTCGCTACGAGGCCGGCGCGCGCAATTTTAACTGGGTCAAGCTCAAACGGCACTCGGCCGGAGCCCTGGGCGACACCATCGACTGCGTGCTGCTGGGCTACCTGTATGGCCGTGGCAAGCGTGCGGCGCTTGGGGCGGGTTCTCTGCTGGTGGGCCTGTACGATCCGGAGCAGGACCAGTTCGTGACCGTGACCAAGATCGGCACCGGGCTCAGCGATGAGCAATGGCGCAGTATCCGCGAGCGCACCAAAGGACTGGAAGTCGATCACCGGCCCGCCCGCGTCTCCTCGCTCATCGAGCCGAGCGTGTGGGTCGAGCCGCAGCTCGTCCTGGAAGTGCTGGCCGACGAGATCACGCGCTCGCCGACTCATACGGCGGGCAAAGTCGGGGCAGAGCCGGGGTATGCGCTGCGCTTTCCGCGGCTCGTCTCCTTCCGGGAGGCAGACAAGCAGCCCGAGGATGCGACGACGGTCCAGGAACTGATCGAACTGTATAACAGTCAAGGCAGGAAATAAAGGTCGAAGCAAGAGCTTCGTCTCCTCCTGTTCTGGCGCAATTCTCTGCTAATGTACCACGTTTGCTTCCTGCCATTGCTCCGATACGATGTAGGGGAAACGGCCAGGCGGGAGCAGGTGAGAGAAACCGCATGGAAGAGGCCCAGCGAAAGCGGCGCATTGTCCTGCATATCGATCTTGACGCCTATTACGCGTCAATCGAGCAGCGCGATCATCCTGAGCTGCGCGGCAAGCCGGTCGTGGTCGGCGGTTCGCCCCAGAGCAGAGGCGTGGTAGCGACGTGCTCTTACGAAGCGCGCGCCTTTGGGGTCAGAAGCGCCATGCCCGCCAGGACGGCCTACCGGCTCTGCCCGCAGGCCATCTTTCTCCCGCCGCGCTTTGAGGTCTATCATGCCGTGAGCGTGCAGATCATGGCGATCCTCAAGAGTGTCACTTCTCTCGTGGAGCCGCTCAGCCTTGATGAAGCGTTTCTTGATATCACTTCAAATGTAAGCGACTTCCCGGAGGCGGTGCAACTGGCCTGCACAATCAAAGAGCGCATCCGAGAGGAAACGGGCTTAACGGCCTCGGCGGGTGTCAGCTTCAATAAACTGCTCTCCAAGTTAGGATCCGATGCCCACAAGCCCGACGGGCTCACACTCATCACACCGGAGCAGGCTCCGGCCTTCCTCGATGCGCTCCCGGTTGAGAAATTCTTTGGCGTGGGGAGAGTAACGGCCGCTGCCCTCCGAGAACGAGGCATCCTGTCGGGGTCCGATCTCAGGCGGATGGGCGAGGAAGAGCTCCGTGGGCTGCTGGGATCGCGCGGCAGTCTGCTCTATCAGCACGTGCGTGCGAAGGACGACCGACCCGTCGAGCCGCTACGCGAGCGGAAATCGGTTGGCAAAGAGATCACCCTGGAGCGAGACCTCGCCGACCGCGGCCAGATGGAAGCGATCCTTGCAGGCCTGGCCGAACAGGTGGAGCGTCGGCTCACCGATCTCTCGCTGGTCGCGCGGACCCTCAGCCTGAAAGTCCGCTGGAGCGACTTCCAGCTCATCACGCGCAGTGTCAGCCGCGCACAGGGGTTCCGGTCCGCGCGGGAGATGCTCCCGGTGCTTCGTACCCTGCTTTCCCAGTTGGGAAGTGAAAAGAGGGCGGTACGCCTGCTCGGGGTGTCAGTATCCAACCTGGTGCCCGCGCAAAGTGCGGTGCAGGGCGACCTCACCACGGCTCTCACCCTCTGGGATGACAACTGATCAGTTCGCATGGGAGCGGGTTCTGTAATGACGCTTCCCCCATACCAGTTTCAACTGAGTGGGCAGCAAGAGCAAGCGTGGCGGAGAAACGGGCACACTAGGGTTCTCGTTATCAGCACGATGTACTATAAGAAATATACGAGACTTAAGTCTTGTTTCTCTTGAGAAGAACAGCGAGGCAAAGATGATGTCTTGCTCTTCGCTCACAGCCTCGCGTTGCTTGTCTTTCTTCGCCGCTCATCGTCGGAGCGGTTGCTTAGGTTACAAGTTCCCTGACTAGAGTTATCCTGACGTGAGCCAGACCTGCGATACGTCAGATGGCAGTTAGCTACACGGATAACTCTGTCCCACGTGAAAGTTGGCAAGAGCCTTCTCTGCTTCTTCAAACGAGGTATACCCATACGACTCACTCGCTTGCATACGAAGCCCGGTGTCATCCTGAGAAACAGAATAGACCTGTCCATCTCTTGTATGGAGGCGGAACGAGAAAAGAAATGTGTACTCGGTATAGCTGGTGTTCGTATTTGTGATCGAATCATAATTGGACAATTCAACCTGAGTAACCTTCTCAGTAAGGACGACGCATGAACCTTGCTGCACTGAAGACACATACGATACGATCATCCCTAAGCTCCCAGCATTGATAAGCGCGAGCAGCACGAGCCCGGTCATCTTCAACACCAGGATATTGCGCTGTCGAATTTTTCCCTGCACATAATGAGCTGGCACAATCAACGGAGTTGCTTTAGGTCGGTAAAAGAGGGGCCTGGTCAGCAAAAGCTCGTATCCCTCCCTCAAGCGAGCGAACACAGGGGTCCGAGAACGTGCTCTTCTCCCTCGCTGCACCCCTGGCACAATTACCCTGCTTTCCCTCGGGCGTTTGTTCTGCAAAGAGCGACGGAGTTCACTGATTACCTGATAGATACTGATGATCAGGCTGACGCCCGCAAAAATTGCGCAAAGGTACTGCTGAGTGGTCCACCCACGGCAATCTGGTAGGTACAATAGACGACCAGGATTGTGATCACGATCGTAACGATGCGTACAAGGCGTCTCATCGCAAGACCTCTTTCCTGTGCTCTCTCATACCAGAGCAGCATGCTTCCGGAAGGGTAGGTGAGATTGAAAAAGCACTTCGGCTTACGAATCAGGTTGACAGAGGTGCTCCTGAAGGGATTATATTCACCATCAACGATGATACGCAAGAACCGGATTTTTCGGGGCTTGAGCACGGATAGAGGCTGAGTTAACAGACCTGAAGTCATGGTCCCTCCTCATAGTAGAAGAGCTTGCGCCGCAGCTGCTTCATAGGTATACTTGGAGGAGAGTGGTTTGCCATCACGTCCTTTTTTCCTCTCGATTCTTCGTTATTTCTTCTTGCATCACATGCAACCGGCACCTTGCTGCTTGTTTCTGTTGTTGTCACAGTGGCCCTGTTCGTGCATCCTATTACTGATAGCGGGTATGCCGTCCAACATGGAGCCCAAACACGCTCAAAGGGAGGAACGCATGGAGACATTACCCGCGGCCCAGGAGGTCGAATCTCTCATCCACGAGTACGGAAACCTCGTGTTTCATACAATCCACGCGCTGACGGGCGACTGGGAGCTGAGTCAGGATCTCACCCAGGAGACGTTCCTCTCTGCTTTGAAAGCGATCGACGCTGCCCGCGAGGCCTCCGGCCCGCATTTTCACGCTCGCGCGTGGCTTATGCGTATCGCGCTTAACGTGGTCCGCATGCAGCGCCGACGGAACGCGCTGATCCGCCTGGTGCCATTTTCACAGGTGCAGCGCGAGGACGACGAGGGGGCAACTGCGGGCGTAGATAGAGTGCAGGCTCAGGCTTCCTCAGTGCAGCCGGCAGGCTACGGCGCGAGGTTGCCGGTTGATCCGGCGGAGATCATACCCGAACGGGAGGCTGTCCGGCGCGCCCTGGCTGGCGTACCGGAGACCCTGCGCCTCCCGCTGCTCCTGTCCATCGTCGGAGGCTTCTCCATCTCCGAGATCGCCGGGATCCTCCAGCTACAGGAGGCTGCGGTGCGCCAGCGCCTCTCACGGGCGAGAAAAGCCTTTGGGCAGCGCTATGCGCAGGAAAGCGGCGAAGTGGTTCACGTCGAGCCGACCGAACACATGAATTCGAGCAAGAAACGGCAGCAAGCTGACACCTGGGCGTTGGAGTTTCTGCCAAATCCTGCGTCATAAGCAGTGCTCTGACGCGGGAGCAGGGTGTCCCTTCATGTGAGTGGAATGGACTGCGGGAAGACGAGTGCCGGGCGTGAGGAAAGGAGGTGTGCCTACACATACACCGGGGCGTGCAGAGAAGCTGGGCGCTGGCCGTTTGCACGCCCCCTGTAGAACTGACAAAGGAAGTCTCTCTAGTTGCACGAGCTGCGAGGGGTGGAGGTGCCTCGCCTCGTGCTCTGTTTTTTCTTGATCCCTCCATCTGTCGAACTACTGTGAGAGGCACTGAGGAGGAACACGCCATGCCAGCCCTGGAGACCAAAGAAACCCAGGCGCCACGCAGCGCGCTGCGCCATCGCCCCCTGGGAAAGGCAGGCACACCTGGCCCTGCCCCGCTGTATCGGCGTGCCTCGAGAGTGCAAGGTTCGGTGGCGACCCAGCCACCGCAGACCGGAGCACCGGTGAAATCTGCTCGCAACAGGCGGCGTCTGCATCCTCTCCTCTACCTCGGCCTCGGCATGATCGCTATGTTCGCGCTCTTGCTGCTGCTCTCGCTCGTCGTCTCGTGGTGGAACACCTTGATGGATGATCTCCACTATGGAAGGCCTCGCACGTTTCAGGTCGACGCGGTGGTGGGACACGGCGACTCGGCCGCCACCCCAAGCCACTTTATCGCCCTCAACTTCAATGGACGTGTCGAAGTCGTCGAGTTTCCCGCCGGAGACGCCTCCAAGGCCCGCATCTTTATCGGCCCGCAGCTCTACGGTGCTGGGACCGAACTGGTGCCGGTCACCCTGAGCTTCGTCGATGTGAGTAGTAACCACCAGCCCGACATGCTGGTGCATCTCCATTATAAAGGATGGTTCGGCTTCTCCGATTCTGAACAGCAGCTGGTCTATATCAATGAGCAGGGAAGTTTCCGCCCCGCGCGTCCGGATGAATTGCCGGCAATCGAACGCTACCTGCGCCAGCATGGGCAATAGCTTCAGGTTTTCCTACAAGTTGTACTCACAAAAGAGACCGGTGGGCCTTCGCTGTACAAAAGGAGCGGGCACTGGTATACTGACGCTCATTGAGTGTAGACCCGTCCTGTTCTCTTCACGAGATTGAATACGGGGACTAAGGAGTGCGCAGATGCCAACGATGCGAGATCTCAGAACAGGGCTGCTCTTCTTTCTCAAAAGAAGCTACCTGTATGTGCGAGGACTGATCAGGTTTGGCCCAGCCCGCGCCCAGCGGGGAGGGAAAATGATACGCATGGCTCTCGATGCATTTGAGTGCCAGTACGAGCGCTTGCCAGATGACGATGAGAAGCTCCGCCTCGTGCAGAAACTCTCCTGGTTCGATCAGCACCATCAGCGTGTCCCCACCCCCGAAGAGGTCGCCCAGATGGTACAGCAGTTGGAGCTCCGCTAGAGGAAGCGAGCGTAACCTGAAGAAGTCGCCATGGTGCCATTGTCTGGGCAAGAGGATGCGGGGCTCGAGGTTACCCGTCTTGCGGTCATGAGTCACGATGAGGGGAGAGCATGCCTCGATCACGACGGCCTGGAGGGGCGAGCGGTCGTTGCCCACACTGTGGCGGCGACCTCATGAGGATTGTCGTCTTGCATGGAGGCAGGCGTGAACACTGCCTTACGTGCGGTTTCGCTCAAATGATCACGTCTGCGCCTCCAGACCTCCCTACGCAGGAGAGTGGAACGGAGCCAGCAGGCCTACAGGATACCGTCCACCTCTTATTGTATGCCCAGGCCGTGCTGCAAACGGTACGCCAGGCGCGTGGATGCAGTCGGTGCCGGGAGCGCCTCACTCTTTTGCAGGCCCAGATCGACGACCTGGAGCAGACACATGTGGACTATTCCCTCCACCCCGAGCAGTGTGATGATGCGCGTCTCGACGCGTTTTTCGACGAGTTGACAGCGCGCTTGCAGGGCCTGGGGCAAATCTGTCGCGCCTGTCGCCGTCGGATGGAAGGGACTACGTGGGAGCTTTTTGTGGGTTTGTTGCTGGCGGCAAGAGATGACGGAGAATCGTAGGTGCTCCTTGTGTCGGTCGTCAGGCCAAATCACTATGCGTAAACCACTCCTGGGTGAAGCGAGTTCCCAGGCGTTTTTGCACGCGCTGAATAGTGCCTTGATCAGGTGCCTGGATATTCATCCAAATGGTGAGGCCAGGGCCGACATCGGATGCCAGGTGCTCTAAGGCATGGGTAAAAGCCCAGCAGGTTTCTTCAGAGACGGCCAGCAGATTTTCGGCCTCGCTCAGCAGCAGGTACACCCGGCTATCTGGGCCAATTTCCCCATTGGTGCCAATTTTTGCTTTCTGGCCGAGCACGCAAAGAAACAGTGTCCCCAGCACAAAGAGCCGGTCGTCAATGTCCTGGATATTCCTTGCCAGGCCGAGGCGGGCGAGATCTTCGGGGCGGCATTCTCCCAGCACGTAAGAAAGAAGGGCTTGTCGGTGGTGGTCACCATAACCGCTTTGCGTAAAAGCTTCTCCGAACAGCACGAGAGCCCGCGCCACAGCATCGTTCTCACCTCGACTGCGCCTGCTGATGATATTGGGATAGAGCCGGAAATGAGCCGCGAGGTTATCAGGGCCGAACTTTTTCAGGATGTGTGCATACAGGGTGCGTATCGGGCTGGCGGATTTGGAAATGCGAACGGCGACGGTGTACTGCGTTCTTAGCCCACGCCACGGCGTTCCCTCGGCTTCACGCTGCAATTGTTGCTTCAGCACTCGATCAAGGCAGTCGTCAAAGGTTTCAAGAAGCGAGCCAGATGAAAGAACCCGCTGCGGTTTATCATCTGTCACCGCCTCAGTGATCACCTGTTCGATGATGTCTCCCAGCATTCTCGGAGGTCTCCTTTCTCTTTCTCTTCGACTTTCGTCAAGCCTCAAGCCCGAAGACATAGGGATGCGCGATACGCGCCGGGTCAGCTGAAAAGGGACGAAACCAGTCGGCGAACGCGAGCGAGGTCATGTGGAGCCTCTGCCCAACCGGGCTCGTCTCGACGCCATCGTAGGAATTATCGAACAGAAACAGGAAGTCTTCATCTTCAAAGTAGTCTTCTCTGAAATCTTCGAAGGCCTGCTCTACCGTTATCTCTTCATCCCCCTCGTCTTCTTCAGCGCTCTCCAGCTCGAGCGCGAGGCACGCTTCGGCCTGCGTGAGAATGGCGTGAGCCGCGAGTTCCTCGGCCACAGAGGAGAGCGGCACGTGTCGCGGCTGGGCGAGCTTCCACGCAACAGTCATGATGCAGACGGCGAACCGTTTCAGAAACACGGGGGTGTATTTGGGAAGGTAGTGCAGAGGGAGATGTTCTCCCAGAGTGGTCAGCGCGATATTCTCTCCTGCCCTCAAGCCCACCTTAGGCGCGAAGTCTGCGAAGAGTTCGTCGATCAGGACTGCTATCCCTGCGTCGAGTGTCTCCTGTTCAGATGGGAGAAGGTACTTCTTATACGCTTGCCCGACACGCAGAACGTTGGTATCACCAGAGGCATAGGGGTGGGCCGCGTACTTCCCTGAGATGGGTTGAAACCACTGTTCGAGTGCGAGCGAGGCCCTCTGCTTGCCAGCGCCTGACTCACTCCCGGCATCAGGCGGATCAAAGAGCGAGCGGACACTGGAATACTCTACATACCCGTCGAGAAGAGCCTGAAATGCCCCCGCAGCTTCGTCCCCGCCCGCTCCCATGAACATTGCTCTGGCCTCCTCGACGATGGCCGCCGCCGCCAGCTGCTCTGCGCGGGATGCAAGCGGTCGAGGCTTTGGCTGCGCGAGTTTCCAGGCGACGGTGACGACGCAGGCCCCGAATCGCTTGTAGAAGTGCGGAGTATAGTCCGCTGAGAAGTTAGGTGGAAGATGCTTTCCCAGCCTGGTCGAGAGGATGCTCTCAGGCTTCCAGTTCTCGACCAACTTCCACTCATCAAAAAACGCATCGATCAACGCGTTGCACGAAGTGGCAAGCGCTTCTTGCGCACGCGGGGTAAGCCACCTTCTGTAACCTTGTCCAATGGCCATCCTTCTTCCTCCTTTACCGCGCAGGGTTTGCTCGCTTCTTGAGGCTTTACGCGCATGACCCTGGCTCTCTACGTCCTCCCGGTCTCCCCATCCGCTCCGCTTTTGTGCGGTGTCGAGACATGTGAGGGCCGATGTGGAGTGATGGGACGTGCATCAAGCTTCGGCCTCTCCCTCTAGCTGTGCGAGCATCCCCCTGAGCCATTCGAGTGCGCCTGGGGTTTTCCTCCAGGCCGGGAGTGCCTCATCTGTATACACAGCACGAGCGCGGCGAGGTTCTCCCGCCTGGATGTACGCCTCGCGAACGCTCCTTCCCTGGGGGCGGAAGTTCGCTGGAATAAGCGGCCAGGGGATACGGAAGGAATCGGCCTCCACAACTTCCGGCGGGAGGGCGCGATTCCCAAGTCGCACCGTCATCTCCCAAACAAACTCCCCGAGGCGCACAAGTTCTTGTTCATTCAGAGTCTGGGCGAGAAGCTGCTTGTCAGGGGCACTCCAGCCTGTCGAATGGTTGCTCATGGTTCTTCTCCTTCATGTACGTCTGCTTGTGCCAAGCCCCACTTCTCTTGCTACATCAGCATAGCTGGCCAGGGTGACAAGTTGCTGCTGGAAAAATCGGTCGGCATCTGCGGCCACGCGAGCGGCTTGTGCGCTGTCCACCAATAGCTCACTGCTCACCTGATCATGCCTGTCCCGCTTTCGGTGCGCCGATCGCCTTCTGGGGGTGGACGACTTGCCACACCCGGATGGAGAATGGCTCCTCTCCCTCCTGGCCCTCTGGCTCGTCGCCCTCTATGATCACCCATACGTCTGCAGAACAGCTCTCCTGGGAGCCAGATCCAGGATGAAGTGGAGCGGGAACGGAGATGCGATCCTCCACCCTGGCAGGTAGCCGTCTGGAGAGAACAGGTGTGCTGCCACAAACCGGACAGGTCCACCTCACAGTGAGCATCGTCTCCGGCAGCATCGGTGTATGGATGTTCTGCGCGACCTCGCTGCCGTCCACTACCGGCGCGACCATCACCGTGAAAGGAACCTCAAGGCTCAACATATTGAGGTAGGGATGGTGAGCAAAGAGCGACAAGTCTTTGGTGGAGCAGCGTTGCTCTCGCTCCTCCAGGTCTGTACGCGCGAGCTGGTCGCGCACCCATGCATCAAAGAGGCGTTGCTCAATGTGTGACAGCCCGGCTAGCCCGGGCGCTGGCCGCAACTGTTGTGCTACTTCTAGCCAGTCCGAAGGCGAGTAAAATACCGCGCGCAAAAAGGCGCTGGACAGTGAGACCATGTAGGGTCCTTCTGGGAACTGTTGCTCAGCAGGGCGTACAGGCAGCGCATAGATTCCCTCCGCCCAGGGGGCTGCTGCTGCTACCAGTTTTGCCAGGGAACATGCTTCCTTGTAGTTCATCATGACATCTCCCTCTGCGGATCCTTGCCTGCATGAACGCGTGCCTGGAGGAGCCGGGACTCATGAGGGCTGCCAGCGCCCCGCCGGACGTGTTCTCTCACCGGGGGACTCCCATCCATCCTGTCGCTCTGTCAATTCAACTCAAAAACCGAGCCCACCCCCATCTCCTCCATGCGACCGCGGAGTGTTTGATCAATCTTACTGAGGGCTTCGGGGGCTGGCAGTGGGCCGACGCCCTGGAGCAATACCTTCTGCTTCCTTGGGGTCATCTCTTGCAACATCGAGTGCCCAAGCCGGTAGCCGAACACAAACGCTGGAACGAAAAGACGAGTATACATTTCGAGGTCGTTCGAGATGCCGCTCCAGATGCGCACTTGCAGTTCCGCGAGCTGCTTCGCACGCGCTTCCAGCACAGCTGCGTCGGGTTCGAGGCGAGGATAGTCCAGGAACGAGGCGTGGACCCCATTCGATGCAGCAACGATCGTGAGGCGCTGCGTCTCTTGCGGGAGAGAGAACGGCCCATTTACTGCCTGCAATTCGCTTCTCTCCAGAACCCCAAACGCCTGGAACATCTCGGCCTGTTCTGTCGTGACAGGTATGCGTGTTCGCGCCACGCTTGTTGGGTCAACGCGGGCAACCAAAACATGCGTCACAATTTTCATCCGTTCTTCGGAGACGACCTGGTAGTGTTCAAACTCTCCTGGCACCAGCGGACGAACAAACGTATACAGATAGGGGTAGGCTCGAACGCGTGCCCCATCTTCTGCGGTGATCCGTCCCATAGGGGAGTGGGGATCAGGTGCAGGAGCAACCCTGATTGGCGTCTCGCCTTCAGGATGTTTGAAGGGCCTTTTGCCCTTCTTTCGCTTTCCTCGTCCTGGATGCTTTTGCATCTTTACCCCTCCATTCTCTCTTTATGGATCATAGGGTGCTTCTCCTACCTGTTTTCTGATCGTCGGCTCTCGGTTCCATGCGCTTCCCTTGATTCCCTATGACCCACGCAATGCTCACCAGGCTGGCCTCCACTCCGCGCGCCTTCAGGGCAGCGATGATCAGGAGCGCCTTCGTCGCAGCGATGGGATGGCCATTCTCTGCTCGCCAGACGGTCTTGGAGCTCATCACCGACTTCCTTCGTGGAGAAGCGAACCGTTCATTGATGAAGTCGGCCAGTTCGTCTTGTGTCATAAACCCTGCTTCGACGCGCATTTCGCGCAGTGGCCGCCTGGATTCTTGCTGTTGGGCCTCCAACACACGTTCGATCAGATCGATGACTTCGGCATCGGTCATCTTTACCAGGGTTTCGAGCAGTGCAATGCGTACTATCGAGCGCTGGGCGGTGACGGCGTACGCCTGCTGATCCTGAATATAGAGGGTGACGCCCGCCTGCGGGAAGACGTCATCGCGCAGGTGGGGCGCCTTTTCTAAGACAAAGGCACTCACCCCAAAGCGCGCTTGCGGAACCTCTTCTTGTAATGGGTGATCCGCCATCTTTCCTCTTTCTTTAGTGGGCCTTTTCACTCCGTGAAGGATTGACACCGTTCAATTCCGAGGGTACAGCTTCTCTTCACATTTGTCAACATCTCACGACTTTTGTCCATTTAGGATACCACATAAGTGTCTTACGACGGCGATAGAACTCCATCCTCCGCCGGGCTATGAGGAAAGAGAGGTACAGCCATTCGTCCATCCGCTATCGAGTGCCTGGTTCGCTTTTCTCGCAGCATTGCACTGCGCTGCTCGCCGGTCCACACCTCCCCGATCATCAAAAAGCTGGCACAACTGCTCTAACCGATTCCGTTTCTTGCGGAAAGGGCAAGCATATGCAGTTATCGAGGGGTGATCCTGTTTGCCTCGGCTGTTGCTCTGCCCCAGTCGAGGGGTCCGAAAGAAAGGGTCTATTCAAAAAACGTCTTTGCATGTGAATGGGCGATGTGCATCACCCCTTTTTCAGCCCTGATACGCGCTCCATATCCCTTGTTGGATGCTATCGCGCTCCCGAGATGAATCAGAGAATGCTCCTCATTGGAGGAAAACGTTTGAGGGGAAGAAAATGGTCGACCCGCACCTTTTGCTCGGTGCCATGCCTCCCTCTGCCAATTTCCCGCAAGATTTTGGGTGACAACTAACACGTATGCGGGCGAAAGTCTGTTACACTGAACGATGTGGTTCCGTGCCTGCCGGCAGTCGGCTCACTTTGGGCCAACCGGCCAAGAGGTGTCTATTTGCACAGTTGATGCACCTCTCCAGGGAACCGAATCTGATGACGTCTCCTGTTGTGATTATGCAGGGAGGTTGCTGGCCATCATTTCACCACCATGGAAGGGGAGAACGATGTCGCGTCGAATGGACATCACCTTACAAGAATTGCCGGTCTATCCGCTCTATGATGAGATGCTCGTGAATACAGGAGCGGGCCTGACAAGAGAACAGATCGATTGGCTGCTCGCGAACGGGACGCTCTATCGGAATTTCCCTCTCCTGGATGGGCAGCCAAGACGGCCCGCGCACACGGTGGAAGAGATCCTCCAGGGAGTGCCCTCTCGCTACCAGGAAATGACGAAGCATGAAGGAGAGTATTGCTTTATCGAGTATGATCAGGCCTACCGTGGTGATGATCACGATCAGACGCTGGTGACCATTCGCATCTATTCCTCTCTCGAGATCCTTTTTGAAAAGGAACACATTAAAAATATCGCCGATAGCGAAAGCGATATTACTGATCCCTGGTGGAAGTGGGCCGATTCGTTGCCGGCTGTGCTTGCGAATGGAGGAACCCTCTCCCCGTGTGGTGCGCCTGGCAAAGACCAGGCGCTTTTCTGAGCCACGGGAGCTTGCTTTTGCCGGGAAAGACACTGCTTCCTGCTCGCTATTCGTACACATTGTCCCAGTCAATTCCCCGAGAAGCTGTCTCCTGATAGAGCACCGCGAAAATACGGGCGGCCAGATCAAACCACGCCTTCCGTCTCTCCTGTGGCCACGGCGTTCCAACCGGTGGGAGCGCCTCGAACAACCCTCTGATCAGCGACTGCTGGCAGAGAGCCTGCTGCTTCTCATCGGGTGAGGGTGTCTCGTTCTGCATTCAGACCTCTCTCCTCCTGCTTCGATCCTGGTTGAGAGGAAATGGAGAGGATACGGCGACTGAAGTCGCTTCTCTCCCGATTCCGGCCCATCCCAGGCAGATCAACTGCGCTCGCCCGGCGAGTACTCAGGGGAATGGTGGCCGTAAAAGTGCCTGGCCACCTCGTCGCGTACGGAGTCATCCACCAGGAGGATCGCCTCGCGTAGCTGCTGCACCTGGAGTTCGCTCAACCCCTGCGGGCCAAGAACCACGATGGGGCCAACCAGCAGATAATCAGGTTCGATGAAGGCGGTGGGAGGAAGCCGTTTGACAGTCCCGAGCTGGTCAACGAGGAGCTGCGCCGATGGGAATGCATCAGGGAGGGCGTCGGTGATCGCCTGGATCACGACGGTTTCTGGCCGGGAATCGACGCCTGCCAGCATGGAGCGATAGACGGCTCTCCGCCCCTGTTCATCTGCCGGCAGCCGCGACAAGTAGCGGGTTTGCCAGCCATAGTGTGGATCGATCAGAATGGAGTAGCGAGGCGACGTCGCCTCGGTGAGCGAGAGGACCCGCCTCTGAAACTGCTCCAATTCCGGAGCCCTCGGCTGATGGCGATGCTGTTTCCAGTCACGCAAAAGCTGTGGCTGGAGAGACGGGGGAATGTTCCCATAGGGTGTAAGCTGGGCAGCCAGCCAGGAGAGGTCGGTGATGATCTCCTCGTCACCAACCACAAAGAGTGGTGTATCGTCTTCCTCCGAGGGGTGAGGCCAGAGTTGACCAAAGAACGATCCGCGCATTGGATCCCACCCTACTGCCAGGTGGTAGGAAGGCTCCTGACCGTGATAGCTATAGCGACTCATGCTCTTCTCTTCTCCTCCATTTCGCGACGACGATATCTCAGGATGTTCGAAAACGCTCGCGGCGGCGGCTCGGCGAAGGCGGGGGGAGCCTCTTCCCGCTCAGCCTCCATCCCGCGTGACGAAGGGAATCGCCGTTGAGGTCTCAGGCTTACCGCCCTTTGCTTCCCTGCCGCATCCTTAATGAATGATTGACTCCGGATCGCGGCAATTCACGCCTGGGAAAAGGGCTTGAATCAGCGGAGCAGAGTTTCTCATCCACTCGAGAAAGTCGGGGAAATCCGTGCACAAGATGACTTCTATGCGTGAGTCATGGACCAGCGTGACAAGGTACTCGTATGGGATGTTTTCCTCTCTCAGACTCTCCCTGGTATACACCTCCAGGTGAAAGATACTAGTCTGCGATCCGATGGAGCCGATCCTCTGGAGTCCATACTCTTCTTCGAGGAAGGAACACAGTTCCTCCTCATCGGGAACGGGCCAGTCGAGGACGTCGGCCGGCGCGAGCATCCCATCGGAGTAAGCCCATTGATACAGTGATTGTTGGCGCAGCGGGTGATGCTGTTCCTCTTGTAGCATCGCGATGTCCCTTTCTTGACTGATGTTTGCTGTCTCTATCACACCTGCCCTCTTCCTCTGGCCACTCTCGGAGGTTTCTCCTACCAGAGCAGGCCCCTCTCTGCGCGGGCGCGGATCCGCTGTTTTCGCTCTGTGATCCGCGCGCAGGCTCGTCAGTACCTTTGTTGTGCTGTCAAGCGACGAAGAGTTGTTCCAGCCTTGCAACCCTCTGGGTACATTCATTCCATCGTTGACAGTAATCCTCGAATGTTTGCCTCGCCTCGCGTATCCGCTCCCAGACGGTGACGGGGGCTGGAAGCGCACGTCGCGAGTTCTCTGCATCCTCTCCGGCTTGCGCATCCTGGAGGAGCGACAGGGAAGTCGCGTAGGAGCGGGCCAGGCGTTCCGCGTGCTTTTGCGCCTCCTGCAGCGTCGGCTCTGTCAGCGCCAGGCTCGCCGCGCCACGCTCGATCGACCGGTCGTGGACATACGCTGCTCCTTTCGTTTCTTCCGTTCAAGGAATCCAGCGTGCGCCAAGCACCGGCTGGCGGAGTGAGCAGGTCATTTTCCCAGGTCCTGCACGGAGCACGCTCTGCTGCTTCATTGCGCAGGCGAATCCGAGCGGATGTTCAGCGACAGCGTCACTGTGTCTCCACGCGCCAGGAGCGAGCGCAGCATCCTCACGGTGGGGATGAGCATCCGTTCGGTCAGGCGTTCATCACCTACCGCCTGCCACCACGGCCCAGCGTCTCCCGCAAACTCGGTGAAGGAGTGGGCGGGGAGACCACCGGCGACTTCGCGCTGCATGGGCGGGAGGGTGATGATGCCATACCAGGTCGGCGAAGACCCCGCCGGCCCTGGCGCGTAGAATCGCCGCTGCACGGTGGCGCACCAGAAGAACTGCTTTCCATCCGGGGAGAGCCGCGCGTCAAAAGTTCTGAAATAGTCATGGGGTTGCAGTTCGGGGAACGTGCGCGCGCTCACCTCGTAGCTTGCCAGGAGGTCACCGGTGAAGGCATCGAGCAGTTCAACGAAGACCCCCGTCTGGACGTCGTTCAAGCGTACTCCCAGAAGCAGGGAACCATCCGGCGACCAGCCCAGGATGTGCTCGATTACCCCTCCGTTGCCGAACCTGAAGACATGGCCCGCCCGCCGGTACAGAATCGAGGTCGCCTCTCCGATCACCCCGTCGATTTCATTCCCTGTGACATTGTGGACGGCCATACGCGTCCCATCAGGCGAGCAGGCCAGACACTCGACCGGCATCCGTCCGCCAGTCGCCCACGACCACAGGTCCCTCGGACGCCCATAGCTCACATCCCACTGCACGAGCTGACCGCTGGCATTCCCGGTGAAGAGCGAAGCATCGTCGGGTGTAAAGGTGAGCGCGGTGATAGGGACCCTCTCTGGCAGGCGGTACTCGTCGTCTTCCGATGAGTACGCCAGCTGCTGCACCGGATGCCCCGGCTCTTCCCAGAAAAGCAACTCGCTCGCGGTTGCCGCGGCGAGGCACAGGCGCCGGTTTCCCCAGGACAGCGCCAGGTAGCCTCGCGCCGTGCGGTGGGAGAGCAGACGCCGGCACTCCTGCCCCTCCTCCCAGTTCACCTGCCAGACGTCCAGAATGCCGTCCCGTCCGGCTACGGCAAGGTGCGTGCCATCGGGTGACCAAGCGACGAGATCTCGCTCGACGATCTCCTCCTCGTCCGACCAGTCCACTGCCTCTTCCAGGCCCTCCATGGGACCCGGTTGCGTTGCAGCGGGCGCGGCCCTGCCCTCGTGCCACGTTCCCTGATCATCGTTCTGGAGGGCAATCCTCTCGCCCGTCCAGAGGAGGCGGTATTGAGCCCCCCGCAAATTCCACACCTCGACAGCGAATGAACTCCCATCCGGGTTACTGGACGTGCAGGCGAGCAAGCTTCCATCCCGAGTCAGTGCTGCCGCCTGGCCCATATCGTAACGGAGGTCGACCGATCCCAGGAGCGTGCAGTACCTCCTTGGTTGCTCCTGCTGGCTCTCGTAGAGGAGCGTGAGCAGGTTCCAGTCGATCCAGGAGAGGTCCTCGAAGCGCCTGCCTGATGCTGCGAACCCGGCGATATCGCGCAGGTGGCGCAGGGTGAGGGGTACATTCAGGATCGCCAGGAGCGTGCAGTACGCCTCGAGGCGAAGCTCGTCCGTTTCCTAGCTCGTGGTGGCGATCCGGGCGAGCGGAGAGAGCGTGTCGAAATCGACGGAATGGCCACGCGTCTCCTGGAAATAGCGCATGGCGAACATCCGGCACCCGGTATCCGGGTCGAGCAGGAAGCGCCGCGCGCTCTCCACGTGTTCGGAGAGCTTCCAGGAGAGCAGGAGCGTCTCCAGGGCGGCGACGCGCACGCGCGGATTGCGGCTTTCGAGGAGTTGTTCGACGGAAGCGCGGGCATCGAGTAAACGGAGCGCTCCAAATTGCCTGAGCGCCGTCACGATTTCGTCGTCTGTGAGCTTCCCCAGCCGGAGCAAAAGTAACGTCTGCTCCACATCAGGGAGACCGGGAGCCTTAGAGCGATCATGTTGAGTGTCCATAGCGATTCCTGCCTTTCTGGCCGCACAGGAGCCCTCCACCAGGGAGGCGTGCCCAACCGCTTGCTCTTCTAGCTGGACGAGATGGGATCCTGCGGGCTGTTCGTGCCACCCCTCTTCGCTTTCTCCTTCTGTGGTGAAAAAGCTTTGTCCTGCAGGCTGGCGTTGGCCTGCGTGATCGATTGGAAGAAACGCGCCGTGAAAGCCGATTCGAGTGTCGAGTCCACGCTCAGATGGAGTGTAGCAGAAAATCGGGCACACAGGTGTTAGAATTCACCCAAAATCTTGCGGGAAAATGGCACGCGACGCAGAGACACGTCGCTACCCGATGTCCACACGGCTGCTCGCCGCGAGTTCTTCTCGCCTTTCGCCCTTCAACACACGGATGATTTCTATTTTATTTTATTTCATTACTTGACAATGAAATAAAATAAAACGATACTATCCTTGAATCAATGAGAGAGAGGAGGAAAACAAACAGCATGGAACCTACCCAACTGCCACGCACAAACGACTCGGACGAGGCCGCTGCAATCCTCGCAGGACTCCAAGAGAAGAAGGAAGCCGGTCTATTGTGTCTCTATCCTGGCTGCCTCAATGAGCGGCAACCTTCGACCGGAAAGAGCGGCCGGCGAAAGGGGTATTGCTCTTTGGAGGAACACAATATCACCACAGCTTTTCAAGAACGTCAACGACTCAAGGCACTTGTTGAGGGTACGGCACAAGAATCCTCGCCACCCGCCGGCAAGGGTTCCCCAACGACATTAAAGGGGTCAATCATCAGCCACATCCTTCATCTCCAGGAGGAAGTGCCGCAGTATCTCACAGCACTGCGAGAAATTGGGGATCCCGACCTCGTTCTCTCGCAGATCCAGGCGATTGAGGACCAGGCAAGCGCCCGAATTGCTGATGCCGAGGGACGTGTGAGTACAGAGCGGTCTCTTCGCCTGGCTGCCGAGAAGGCCCGAGAGACCGCCGAGAGCGAATCACGGGAGGCGAAAGAGACTGCTGAGTCAGCCATTGAAGAAATGGAGGAGGCGGAGGAGAGAGCACAGCGACAGGCGGAGGAGGCGGAGCGCCAAATTACGGAAATCCAGGCTGAGAAAAACCGCGCGATAGACCAGGTGCAAGCCGAGACGCAACGCCAACTAGAAGAGATTCAGAGGCAGGCCAGGGAAGCAATTGCCCAGGCTCAAACCGCAACCGACGAGGCCCTGGTGCAAGCCAGAGAGGCGGATATGCGCGCAAACACAGCTGAAACAGAAGCCCGTGAGCGGGTCGCAGCTGCCGAGCGGCTGGTCAGCGAAGCGAATGCCAACCTGGAGCGCGAGCGCGCCGAAGCCCACACTCAGACGGAACGACTTCAAGTAGAGCTCGCGGATACGCGCAAACAGGCCGAGACGGAGCGCAATGCATTCCGCACCGAAATGGAGAGGCTGCGGCAAGACCTCACAGAGGCTCGCAGGCTGGCTGAGGCGGGGCGCAGCGAAGCCCGCACCAACCTGGAGCGCGAGCGCGCCGAAGTGGGTCGACTGCGGCAAGACCTCACAGAGGAGCGGCAACGTACTGAACAAGTGACCCAGCGCGCCGATCGACTTGCTGCAATGACAGACGAGCTGAGGGCACAACTGCTACAGATCCAGACCAAAGAGAAAGGAGAGCCTAAGCAGCAATAGACTGAAAATCCCAGGATTTTATTTGAAGGTTGAAAAATCGTTTCAATAACCTTCAGATAAAAAGTTACATGGGCGAAACTGGTATAATTATCCTGGCGGCCACCAGCTCAAAAAAGGGCAGACCACCACAATAATTGTACAAGAGGCTTGCAATTGAAACATTTACACCTGGGGAGTTTCGGTAGTTGATGATCAACGGCATGCATCAGGATCACTCGTGGGCCAGTGCTGGGCAGCACTCCCTCACCATCTACGAGGACATCCGTCAGAAGTGAGAGCCGGTCCAGACCGGCGAGAGGAGCGTAACCATGAGTGACCTTGCGGAATACGTTGACGGGCTTCCCAACATCTCCGGCTCAGAGGAGCGCATCAGGCAGGCGATGCAGGCTAGCCGGACCGCGCCGGTGTTCCTGCCACAGGGGGTCTCAGGTTTCGGTGAGATCAACAGCGCCTTCGCTCTTGCATTGCACATGCACCAGCCACTCATCCCGGCAGGGGGTCCTGAGCTGCGAACGGCACAGATGATCAGCAACTTGCAGTGGATGCTGGACAACCCGGACAGCGGTGACAATCATAACGCGCGGGTATTTTTGTGGTGTTACAAACGCATGGGCGAGTTCGTCCCTCAACTCCTCGACGAGGGGTTCCAGCCGCGGGTCATGCTCGAATACTCTGGCACGCTACTCTACGGATTGCGCCAGATGGGCGCTAACGACGTGCTCGACGCCCTGGCGCGCATCACAGGTGACGAGCGCAACCGCCGGGCGGTGGAGTGGCTGGGCTGCCCGTGGGGCCACGCCGTGGCTCCTTCCACTCCGGTGCAGGACTACCGCCTTCACGTCCAGGCCTGGCAGCACCACTTTGCCGCCATCTTTGGCCTTGACGCGCTTCGCCGGGTGCGCGGCTTCTCGCCCTCAGAAATGGCGCTTCCCAACCAGCCCGACGTGGCCTACGAGTTCGTCAAGACCCTCATCGACTGCGGCTACCAGTGGGTCATCATCCAAGAGCACACCATCCCACGAGATGCGCAACGAGATGACAGCAAGCGTGTACTAAGAGAGATCGCGTAGACAAAAGAGGAGAGTCCTTGTAAAACAGGCAAAAATGTGTCTCCTTAGAAGGATGAAAAAGAAATGCAATCCATCGAAGGAGAATACAAGGAGTATGACACATCCATCTATCCAAATCCAGATGTCGTCTGACATCGTTCCCTCCGTTCCCTGCTGGTTTGGTGAGGCCGTGGTCGTGGCGCAGTGTTTCATGATCTCAGGTCTGCTGCAGGACATCGAACAACACGTTCGTTTTGCACGTCCACGCTTCGGCACCTATGAGGTGATTGATTTTGTCGCCGTGCTCATTGGATATGTGGTGAGTGGTGAGCCAACGCTGCTCGCCTTTTATGAGCGTCTCACTCCTTTTGCGCCTGCCTTTATGGCCCTCTTTGGTCGAAAGGTTCTCCCCCATCGCTCCACACTCAGCCGTTTCCTTGCGGCACTGGATCAGCCACCCGTCGAGGCGTTGCGTTCGCTGTTTCTGGAGGATCTGGTCATGCGAACAGGTCAGACCGAGGCCCCTGGTGGATTGTGGGATCGTCAGGGGCAGCACTGGTTGGTGGTCGATGTGGATGGCACGAAGCAAGCCGCACGACAGCGAGCCCTTCCCTCCCTCCCCTCCCTCCCGCCTCCTCATCGACGCTTTGATCAGGTCTGTGCCCCGGCCTATCTTGGGCGCAAGCGAGGGGAGATCGCTCGAACCCGAACGACGGTGCTACAGGCTCACTCCCACCAGTGGTTAGGAACCTTTAGCGGGGCTGGCAACGGAGACTACCGAGGGGAATTGGCTCGTGCTTGTGAGGCAATCATCAGCTATGGAGCCTGGCTCTGTCTGCCACTCTCTCATATCCTGGTTCGCTTAGATGGATTGTATGGCACGGGAGCGGTGCTCACGCCTCTGCTTTCTTGCGGACTGGGAGTCGTTGTGCGGTGCAAGGAGTATGGCTTGCTCGATTTGCCTGCCGTTGCCGCCCGTCTCACTCTGCCTCCCGATTTCCAGACGATCCATCCGGAGAGTGGAACCTGCCGTGCTCTCTTCGAGTGCCCTGATATTGCCCTATCCCCAACAGGACCTCGTGTTCGTTTGCTGATTGCAACCCACCCAGCCACCTCTCCCAACAAACCCGCCATTGGGATCCTACGAGCGGAGATGGTGTACGAACTCTTTCTGACCACCGCCCCACTTTCCGCCTTCACTTGTGCAGATGTCCTTGACTTGTACCTGCATCGAGGTTCATTTGAGACCGTGCTCGCCGATGAAGATACGGAACAAGACCCAGATCGCTGGTGTTCTCGTACCGCTTGCGGCCAGGAGTTTTGCCAAATCCTCCATCAATGGATATGGAACCTTCGCCTTGATTTTGGACACCGCCTCTCACCCTCTGCTATGCGTTTGACCCAATTTGCCACGGCTCAGCCGTCTGCTCCCGTTCACGCTCTCGAACCTGCTGAGCCGTCTGTCCCGGTTCCTGCCCAGGAAGGAGTCGTGTATGGGCTTGCTCGATGGGCTCATCGA
>Ga0307374_10002578_pt1 | contig 31974 bp, 27 predicted proteins | sample OX3MG_FD_202532 | JGI IMG/M metagenome (GOLD analysis project Ga0307374, IMG submission 202532) | Soil microbial communities from Risofladan, Vaasa, Finland - OX-3 | ecosystem: Environmental > Terrestrial > Soil > Coastal area > Acid sulfate soil | place: Finland: Risofladan, Vaasa | collected... | reverse complement strand
GCCGGTGCCCGACGGGAGGATGGCGATCGCGCGCGCGATATCCCAGCCCGACCAGTAGTCGGACGTCGTCGCCGCGGGCGGTATGGGGTTGGAACCGATGGCGAAAGGATGCACGCCACCCCAACCGTCAAGGGTGTACCCGCCGGAATCGTCGGGCAGCACTACCGCACCGCGGGCGATGTTCCACCCCGGCCAACTGTCCGAGGTGGTGACCGCAGCGGCCGCCGGCCCAGAGGTCGTCTCCGGGTGGAGATTGCCGTATCCGTCGAGGACGTACGCCCCGCCGGCCGAGCCTTGGGACGCGACTGCCGCGAGGTGGGTTTTGTAGCCGGTTCCGTATGCGGTTGGGGTGCCGGCGTAGGTGTTGATGAGTGCGGGGAAGCTGCTGCAGTTGGCGGTGTTCCACGCCCAGGCGAGGTATGAGACGCCGTGCGCGTCGGCCCAGGACATGTACGAGTCGATGAATCCCGCGGCGCAGTCGTTTTCTCCGATCTCGCCGGTGACGATTGGCACCGACGCTGCGACAGCAGCGACGGTCTGGTCCCAGCAGGCGGGGGTGTTGCACTGCGAGTAGTTGTAGATGTGAGCGGAGGCGACCAGTTGGTGGTCGGGGTCGACCGGCTCGTTGGCCAGCCAGCCCGACACGTCGCCGGCCCAGTTGAGCCCGGCGACCATCACCGGTTGGGTCGCTCCGGTCGATCTCACCGCGTCGAGAAGCGACTGCATCCCCGCTGCCTGCCAGCCGCCCGCGGTGACACAACCGTTGAGCCAGCACGACCACGAGATGTCGTGCGGCTCGTTGTAGAGGTCGAACACGACCCCCGGGTCGGGTTTGAACAGGGTGGCTACTGAGGACCAAAACGCCGGCGAGTGGTCCGCGTCGGCCATTACCTGCTGGCCCAAAGCCAAAGAGTTGCCGGGTGCCGACCAGTGCAGGTCCAAGATGGCCACCATCCCCGCAGCGTTGATCTGCGAGACGTAGTCCTGGATCGCCGAGCGGTAGTTCGACCCGCCGTAGCTGGGGTTGACACCGTTGATCCCCAACCAGCAGTCCTCGTTGAGCGGCACCCTCACAGCGTTGACATGCCACGAGGCGATCGCGGCGACCGACGCCGCATCGGTGGGCCCGTCGAAGATCCCCCAACCCTGCGCGCACGCGTACTCGCTGCCCGAGCGGTCCACACCCAACAACCGCAATGGGACCCCAGCGGCATCCACAAGGTGATTCCCCCGCACCGACACTCCGACAGACCCCGACACCGCAGCAGGCGAGGCCCGCACCGCAACCGTCGTTGTGCCGAGGGTAAGAATGGTCGTAAGAGCAGTTGCCGCGACTGCCAGCCGCCGCGGCAGGTGGGTCGCAAAGGCGCGTTCGATCAGGGTCGAGAGGAGAATCCGCCGTTTCACGATTGTCCGTATCGGCTCCACGGCCGTCCGAACTTGAGTTCGATTCACCGAGGGCCTCGATGGTTGGCTGCTCGCCCTGCGGCAGCCGTTCCTCTCCTTGCAGCCCCGTCCTTCCTTGCAGCCCGGTCCCGTCCCGATGCGAGCAGTAAAGAGACTCGAGCAGGCGGCCTGCCGGTTCACCCTGGGGCTGGCGGTCTTGATCTCCGCTACGGGTGTCGCCGGTGTCGTAGCGCACTCCGCCGGCTCCTCGCGCCTGCCCAACCCTCCCAGCGGGGTACCAATTTCCGTTTCGGCCTTCCTCGCCTCGTACGTGGACGGCTCCGGGCGCGTGGTCCGCTGGGACCAGGGCGGCGACACGGTCAGTGAGGGCCAGGCGTACGCCCTTCTGCTGGCGGTTGCCGCCGGCGATCGGGATCGTTTCGCCGCGGTATGGGCTTGGACCAAAGAGCATCTCCAACGGCCGGACGGCCTTCTCGCATGGCACTGGGCGGGCGGCCGAGTCGTCGACTGGATGCCGGCTGCCGACGCGGACCTCGACACGGCGTGGGCGCTGGGACTGGCCGGCACCCGCTTCGGTGATCCTTCGCTGGAGGCGGCCGCGCGGCGGATGGCTAATTCGATCTTGCGGGAGGAGACGGTCACGACGGCTCTTGGGCCGGTGCTGGTCGCCGGCCTGTGGGCGCGGACGAACCCGGCGATGGTCGAGCCCGGCTATTTCGCCCCAGAGGCGTTCGCCGAACTCGAGCGGTCCACCGGCGACATCCGCTGGGCCAGCGTGTCCGCGACGGCGATGGTGGTTCTCGGCCGGCTCACGGGCTCGGGACTTCCGCCTGATTGGGCCTCGGTGACCACGGCGGGTGCGGTGGTCCCCACCCACGCGCCCGGCTCGTTCTCGACTCCGTCCTTCGGGCTGGACGCTGCCCGCGCCGTGGTCTGGGCTGCGCCATGCGACGGGATGGGTTCCGCGATAGCTGCCAGGGCATGGGCGCGGCTTGCGCCGTCGGCGACCCGTGAGCTGTTCCCCCTCGAGCTGAGTCTCGACGGATCGGCGGAGACCCCGGACGTGAGTGCCGTGATCGCCGTCGCTGACGCCGCGGCGGCGCAAGCGAGCGGCAGGGCGTCTCAGGCATCCGAGCTCCTCGACGCCGCGGCGAGGATTTCGGCGAGGTATCCCACCTACTACGGGTCGGCGTGGGTTGCTCTCGCGAATTCGCTGCTCGGGGCCAAGGGTCTCAGTGATTGTTCGAGATGAGCTAGCTTGGCCGGCCGTCGGCGAGCCATTTCCTGGGGATTTAATATTCCTATAATCTGGACCTAAGATTTCTCGGGTCATACGGTCATTAGGTGGTCGGGTCGAGCTGTCCACGATCACTCAGCGGGCGAGTTTTCCACAGCCGTGAATTCTTAATTTTAGGTTCATTGTGCCTGAATTGCCTTGACAGGGCTGACCCGATCGTTGTTAAGGTAAGTGGCGTTGTCCTCGCTAGTGACGGTTGTGATCACAATGCCAGGTCAGCGTGCTCTCGGACTGGGTGGAAAAGACTCGCCCTCCGTGCCCCCCTCATCAATTGTGGATTGATTGCAGATAATGCGCCTAGATATCATCATCCCTGCTCACAATGAGGAGCACCGAATCGACCGGATGCTCAGCGCATTCCGGTCTCGCTTGGAAGATCCAGGGACTCGGTTCTTCGTCGCCTTGGACCACTGCACGGACGGCACCGCTGAGGTGGTGGGGCGGCACTCCAGGGTGGACGACCGGGTAGAGGCGATCTGTTACCCGAAGCTCGGAAAGGGCGGCGTGATCATGGAGACCCTTCGTCTCTGCGACGCCGAACTCGTCGCCTTCGTCGATGCCGACTGCGCCACCCCGCCCGTCGAGTTGATACGACTGGCGGAGGCAGCGCAACACGCTGACGTCGCCATCGCTACCCGGTGGCACCCGGCTTCGGTCCTCCCGAGCCCGAGACCATTGTCAAGACGAATCGAGAGCCGCGTGTTCGCCCGAGTCGTGCAGACGGTGTTCGGCTTGCCCTTCGCCGACACTCAGTGCGGAGCGAAGGTTCTACGGCGTCGTGCTGCTCAAGCGATCGTCCCGTTGCTGTCGTCGCGCGACTTCCTCTTCGACGTCGACCTGTTGCTGACCGCCCGCTCGCTCGGCTTCGACGTCGTGGAAGTCCCGACCGTGTGGGTCGACCAGGCGGGCTCCCGGCTCCATGCCGGGCGCGACGGCAGAAGGATGGCGCTCTCCACCTTTCGGCTGTGGTTGCACTCCCGCGTGCTGCCGGTTCCGGCCGGCGCCGCCGACCTTCTCCCTCCTGCTCGCTCGCAAGAGCCAGCGGCGATCGACCTTCCGGCCATGGAGCGCGAGGCCCGTGAACACTTGGTGTCCGCGACGGTCGAGCGTGCATGAGACCCACTCCCGACGTAACACTCGTCTCCCCGTACCCGCGCTCAGGAACGGAGATCGAAACCGGGGTCGCGGCTTATGCCCGGTGCCTCTCACAGGCCCTGGCGGGCACCGGCGCGAAGGTGACGGTCGTCGCACCCGGGAAGGGAGTCGACCACGACGGACCTGTCAGGGTCGAGCGCTGCTTCTCTCCCGGACCACTGGGAGCGTTCAGGGCCGTCGACGCTGCTCTCGGGACCGGCGCCCCGCTGGTGCACGTGCAGCATGAGGCGTTCCTCTACGGCGGACCGGATTCGGTACCCGCCTTTCTGCTAGCGCTCGGCAGGTTGCGGCGCGCACGGCGCGGGCCAGTGGTGACGATGCACCAGGTCGTGGCGCCGGCGACGATCGATCGCGCGTTCACGGACCTGCATCGTGTTCGGCTTCCCGCTCCAGTCGCCCGTGTCTCTTTGGCGGCGCTCCAGGAGTCCATTGCCCGGCTCGCCAGCCGTGTCATCGTCCACGAGGAGGCGTTCAATCGGGTCATCCCGCGATCGGTCGTCATGCCGCTCGGAACCGGGGGATCCCGGCCACCCGACAGGCCCGCTTGGGACCGGGCCGAGGCTCTGCGCGCGGCTTGCGGTGCGGGGACCGGGGAGTTGCTGGTGCTCTGTTTCGGTTTCGTGGCTCCCTACAAGGGGTTGGAGGTCGCCCTCGAGGCGGCCCGCATCGCGGGACCCGATGTCCGCTTTGCCGTCGCCGGGGCCGAACACCCCCGCCTGGCCGGGCAGGGATACCTGGACGAGCTGAAACGGCGCTACGGGGACGTCGCGACGTTTGCAGGCTATGTGCCGGAGAGCGACGTGTCCGGATGGTTCGCCGCCGCCGACGCCGTGCTGCTCGCTTATCCGCAGGCGTTTTCGAGCAGCGGTGTCCTCGCTCTGGCCGTTGAACACGGGGTTGCCGCGCTGCTGTCACTCGCCGTGGCGGAAGTTGCCGGGCTCCCGGCCGATCTGTCCGTGCCGCTCGACGCGCCGGGCATGGCCGACCGGCTCCGTCGGCTGTCCCAGGACCGGGTTCAGCTGTCGAACCTCGCCGAACGTACCCGCCGGCTGGGGGAAGGCCGCTCGTGGCCGCAGGTGGCCCAGCGGCACTTGAACCTGTACGAGGAGGTGATCGATGCCCAGTCTGCTGCTCGGCGGCCGCTGGGGTAATGACCCGGTCGGCGAACGTGCTCTACTGGCGGCCTTCGCCGCCTCGCTGCCCGAATACGAAGTCGTCTCCGGCGTGACCGCCCTGTCGCGGGCGGTCAGTTCCGATGCCGTCAGACAGCTGCGCGGAATGGTCGTCGCCGGCGAGGAGCTCGCGCCGCTTGCGTTCGAGAGGCGCCCCCGTTCGGGTATGAGTCTCGGCGCCGCCACGAGGCTGATGAGCCTCTCTCGCGCGTTACGCAAGCCGCTCACCTTCCTCGGGGTCAGCGTGGGAGCCGCCAACTCCGCGTTGGACCGGACGCTCGCCCGGCACCTGGTTCGCCGGGCGGTCCTCCTGCTCGTCGCCGACGAAGAGTCGGCAGGGTCGTTGGCCTCGGCGGGCGCCGCCGTACCGGTGCGCGTCTCCGCCGACCCGGCGTGGCTCGGGTTCGGCCCGGGCGGAGCGGTGCGCGGCGGCGGTGAGACCGTGACAGTGGTGGTCGACGGCAGGGTGCGACCGGACATCGAGGTAGGTCTGCTCTCGGGTTTGGCCGCCGCCGCTGGGCAGGGCATGCGCATCAAGCTTCTTCCCTGGGCGGGTCACGATTCCCCCGACAGGGCGATGAGTTTCCGCCTCGCCGAGCAACTGCGTAACCAGGGCTGCGCGGTCGAGACGGCACCGTCACCCGTGACTCTCGACGACGCGTGTCACACCTTCGAGGACGCCGGCGTGGTCGTCACGTTGCGCTACCGAGCCGTGCACGCGGCCGCGTCCCTCGGGGTTCCGATTGTCGGGGTGGGCACCGAGGCGCGCATCACCGCCATGGCCCGCCGCCTCGAGCAGACCAGCATCGCCCCCGGCTCGCTGGCTGCAGCGCTCCCTTCAGCCATCGTTGCAGCCTTCAACGGCCCCGCGCCGAGCCCCGCCGCGGTCAAGGACGAGATAGCTCGGGCCGATGCCGGCTTTTCCCTGATGCGTCTCGTCCTCGAGCGGGGCGACACCGAGATCTCGCAGGTGGACGGCCTGCCTCTGGCACCGGACCCTTGGCTGCGATAGTCGACGCGGCGAATGCCCGCCCTGCCCAGTCGGCCCCCGGCAAGCGGAGGCTCGGAGGGGAACAGGTAGGCGTAGCCGCCGGGCAGTTCGCCGCGGGAGTAGGAAACCTCGCCTTCGCCCTCGTGGCCGCGCGGGTGCTCGACCCTGCCGGCTTTGCCCGCCTCGGCGTGTTCCTGAGCCTGTACCTGGTTCTCAGCCTCCCCTCCATGAGCCTGACCGCGGCAACGGCCGTGCAACCGGAACGGCGGGTCGCGCTCGTGAGGAAGGTCGCCTTCGCGAGCTTGGTGACGGCAGGGGTGGCAGTCGTGTCCGCCCCGTTCACGGCCGCCGCCCTCAACCTGCCGGTAGGGATGGTGATCGTCCTCGCAACGGCCATTCCGGCCATGGCACCACTCGCTCACCAGCGCGGGCGCCTCTACGGTCGCTACCGACACCGCCGCCTGATCGCAAGCTTCCTGGCTGAGCCGGCCGCCCGCCTGACTGTCGGCGTTGCCTTCGCAGCAGCGCTAGGCGAAGTCGGTGCCGCCGCCGGTGTGGTCCTGGGCACCTACGCCGCCCGGGAGGTCGCTCGTGGCCGCCGGCCGCTCTCGCGAGCGGGTGTCGCCTCCGAGCTCGTCGGGGTGCCCGGCACCAACAACGGGGGCAAAGGCTCGCTCGACGGGGCGGTCCCTCCGGGCGCTCGGGCCGGCAGCGCGCGGGTGGCCGCGGCGGCGGCTCCTACGGAGGCGGCGGTCGCGGCGGGATGGACAGCCGCCGCGTTCGCGCTGCTCGCCGTCGTCCAGTGCCAGGACCTGATATTCGCGAACGTCATCCTCCCGGGATCCCAGGCGGGCGGTTATGCCGCGCTGTCGACCCTCGGCGGTGCCGCGGCCTTTGCAACCGTGACGGTCCCGATGGTGCTGCTCCCCCGAGCGGTACGACAGGACCGCCACAGCCTGACCATAGCGGTCGGGTTCGCCGGCGTTCTCGGAGCCGCTGCCGTCGGCATCGGAGCGGTCGCCCCCCGGTTGATCGCGGCGGGCCTGTTCGGCTCACGATACGGATCGGTCAGCCGCTTCGTCGTGCCGTACCTCGCCGCCATGGCCATGCTGGGTGTCGCCAGGGTGCTGGTGGCCCACCGCTGCGCTACGGGGACCCCTCGAGCCGCCACCGTCCTGGTCGGAGCGGTGGCAGCGGGCCAGGCCATTTCGATCGGGGTGGTGGGGCGCAGCGTGGGCTCCATTGCGGCAACCACCGTCGGTGCGACAGCGGCCCTGACATCCGGCCTGGCACTCGAACGGTTCATACGCCCGCGCCTCGCCGACCAGGACCTTCGGGCCTGGGTGCGAACGGTGCTGGCCGACCCGACGGTTCGTGCAGTCGGCGCGATGTGCGCGGTCGGGTTGGCCGTGCGCTTGTGGGTCTTCCGGGGCATCTGGCTCGACGAAGCGACGAGCATCCACCAGGCCGGCATGTCGTTCGGGGGGATGCTCAACAACCTGCGCACCACCGACGTGCATCCCCCTCTCTACTTCAGCATCCTGTGGATCACCGATCGGGCTTTCGGAGCAGGCGAGCTGGCCATGCGCAGCCCCTCGATCCTCGCCGGATTGGCCGTCATTCCCGCCGCGTACGTCGCCGGCCGCGACCTGTGGGATCGCCGCAGCGGTCTTGTGGCAGCCGCAATCGCGACGGTCGCCCCGATGCTGGTCTGGTACTCGCAGGAAGTCCGCATGTACTCGATGTTCATGCTGGTCGCCTTGGTTGCCATTTGGGGCCAGGCGCGAGTGCTACGGCGGGGATCGCAGTGGGATTGGGCCATATTCACGCTGGGAAGCGCGGCTCTGGTGTGGACCGAGTACTTCGGGATCTTCCAGGTCATCGCCCAGCAAGTCGTCTTCGCATGGGTGTCCTGGACGCGCCGCCGGGACAGGGAAGCCTTGCTTCGCCTTCTAGTGCCATGGGCGCTCGCGACGCTCGCGCTCCTGGCGTTCCTAGCGCCCCTCTTCCCCTTCGCGTCCCACCAGTTCCTCGTCAACCAGAATTCCGGCAAGGGATTCGGAGGCCCATCTCAGGTCGGGCTGTCGGGTGCACAGTCGATCTCGGTGTACACGGTTCTGACCAACTTCGCGTGGGCGCTCATCGGTTACCACTCGGCTTCGGTCATGGCGGCTCTGGTCGCCCTGTGGCCGATCGGGATCCTCCTGACCCTGTTTCTTCTCGGGCGGAACATCACCGGCTCGACCGTCGTCGTCGTGGCCTCAGCCGTCCTGCCAGCCCTCCTCCTCCTTGGCATCGGCCTCTTCAAACGCAACCTCTTCGACGTCCGCTACATGTCCGGTGTCGTCGTGGCCGTCTTGTTGCTCACCGCACGAGCCATAACCGGAGGCTCGCGAAGCCTGCGGGTACAAGCCGCCGCTTGCGTCGCGGTGGCCGGAATCTTCGCCGTCTCCCTCGGTGACGAGCAGATCAACGGATCGAACCCTCGGTTGTACGACTTCGCAGGCGCTCTGAGCGCGGTGGATCACCGGGCCCGCCCCGGCGACGTCATCCGCTACGACCCATCCGACATCGGACTGGTGGTCAGCTACTACGCGCCGAACGTGAAGGCGGTATCCGTCGCTGCTCCGCACTCGGTACCTCCCCCGGGGCATCAGGAGTTCGTCCTGGCCTCCCCCAACCTCATGCACCCAGGCGAGCCGGCGGCCCTGCACAAGGAGCTGGTACGGATGCGAAAGATCGAGACCCAAATCGCAGTGATCAAGAAGGCGAACGTGACCGTGTGGGTGTTCCGGGTACCCGCGGCAGGTGGGTCATGACGGTCACATCCCTCAGGCAGTGGTCACCAACGGCCGGTTGGCGGCAGGTGAGGCGCCGGCTGCTCTGCCTGCTTCCCGTCAACGTCGCGCTCAGCATCTGGTACTTCACTTGGCTCTTGGCCCCGGAGCGGATAGGCAACCCGGTCCTGTACGGGCTTCTGATCGTTGCGGAGTCTTTCAACCTTGTTCAGGCTGCGGGATTCTGGTGGACCGCATCGAAGGCAAAGGAGCCGCCGCCCACCCGGACTGACTTCGGCCCGGTGCCGGTAGACGTACTCATCCCCGTCTACAACGAGGAGCTCGACGTGGTCGAGGCGACGGTCGCAGCAGCTTGCCGTCTGGCGTACCCCGAGGTGACCGTCGTCGTATGCGACGACGGCGACCGCGACGAGTTGGCCGCGATGGCGGTGCGCCACGGAGCCGAGTACATCCGGCGCTCGGACCACTCCGGTGCCAAGGCCGGCAACCTCAACCACGCGCTGCTGCGCACTAGTTCGCCATTCATCGCAGTGTTCGATTGCGACCACGTGCCAGCGCCCTCGTTCCTGGGCGCCACCATGGGCCACTTCAGCGACCCGAACGTCGCGCTGGTCCAGACGCCGCAGCACTACGCCAACGCCGCCGACAATCCGATCGCCGCCGCGGCCTGGAGCCAGCAGGCCCTGTTCTTCGGGGTAATCGCCCGGGGCAAGGACGCAATGGGGTCGATGTTCTGCTGCGGGACCAACGTCGTAATCCGCCGTGAGGCACTCGAGTCGGTCGGGGGGATCCCCGAGGACTCCGTGACCGAGGACTTCGAATTGTCCGTCCGTCTCAGGGAGCGAGGATGGCGCATCGCGTACGTCCCGACCGTGCTCGCCTCGGGTCTGGGACCCGAAGACATGGCGTCCTACGTCAGCCAGCAGCACCGCTGGGCGCGCGGTTGCCTCGCGGCGGTAGCGACCGTCGCCCGCTCGAGACTCCCCTGGCGACAGCGAGCGCAGTTCCTGCTGTCGTCGATGTTCTTCCTGACCGGATGGACGTATCTGATCTACATGACGCTGCCGGTGGTGCGGATCCTCGGTGGCCAGCAAGCCCTCGCAGGTGCAACGGCGAACCAGTTCCTGGATCACTTCGCGCCGTACTTCTGTTTCAGCATGCTCACCGTGGCGATAGCGGGGCGGGGGAGTTACACCTTCTCGGCGTTCGCCCTGATGGAAGCCAGCTTCTGGATACACATAAGCGCCTCTATCCGAGCCTTGCTTCGCCGGCGGAGCCGGTTCGTCGTGACTCCCAAAGTCGGCAAGGCCGGTCGACAGCCCGGCGCAGTCGCGCCGGCACTCGTCGCTCTGTCCGTCCTAATCGTCTCTGCGGTGTACGGCCTGATACACAGCCGGTCGCCTGCCACGCTCAACAACGTCGCGTTCGCGGACCTCCACATCAGCGTGCTCCTGGTGGGCATATGGCCTGCTCTCGTCGGGACCCGTAGTTCGCGGGTTCGCAGCCCGGACCTGAGGCTGGAGCGGGCAGCGGCATGATCGTCCCGAACGTTCTCATCGCGGGCGCGTTCGGTCAGGGCAATCCGGGCGACGAGTCGATCCTCGACGCTCTTCTTCGGGGATTGGACGGGTGCGCGGTGTCCGCGACGAGCGCGAATCCGTTCCGCGGCCCGACGAGTCCACCTTGCCGCCTGCTCGCGGCTGATAACCCCCGCGCGGTCGCCGCGGCCGCTCTGGAGGCGGATCTCGTCGTGGCGACGGCGACGGTCTTCAAGTCCCTCCACCCGAGTAGCCGGCGCCACCCGTTGGCGTTGCTGGCCGACACCCTCGCGCTTGGTGTCGCCACGCGACTCAGGGGCCGACCGGTCGCGATGGTTGGGGTCGGGGCGGCGCAGCTGGAGAGCCGGTCCGCACGCGTCTTCGCAAGGGCCATCGCCGGCGTTTCCGGCCCGATAACGATGCGCGACGAGGAGTCGGCGTCGATCCTCCGGGCGGCAGGGGTGCAACGTCCCCTCCCGGTCGCGGCCGACGTGACCTGGTCCCTGATGCCAGAGTTCGCACTCGAACCGCCCGGGGTTCCCGCCGGTAGCCCGAAGGTTGTGGTTGCCCTCAGCCACCTGGCCGGAGACGGAAGACTCGTCGCGTCCATTCGGGATGCCCTGCGCGAGCTGCACCGCGCCGGTTGCTCGGTGACGGTCCAGCCCTGGCAGCTCCCGCAGGACGCCGGCATGGCCGCCGCCGTGGCGCAAAGCGTGGACGCACCCGTCGAGGTACGCGACCCTCCGCCTGACGTGGTCGCGGCCGCGTCCGCTCTGCGGGGTGCATCTGTCGTGCTGGGGCTGCGATTCCATTCCCTCGTAGCCGCAGCTGCGGCCGGTGTGCCCTTCGTCGCCATCGCCCACGAGCCGAAGCTGGCGGCCCTTGCACGACGCCTCGAGCAGACCAGCCAACCCCCCTCGGTGAGCAGTGCGGGTCTGGCGGCTGCCTGCCGCGAGGCCGCTGCCGGCGCCCCGCCGTCGAAAGCTGCGGTACGCCGGGAGACTCAGCTGGCCGACCGGGCCATCGCCGGTGTCCGCGCGCTGGCCTTCGAGCGAGCGCGCAACAGGCGGCCGGGCCTGTCGGTGGTATCGGTCACATCTACTTGAGCGTCAAGCCGCTCGTACGACTATCCGGCACAGCCCTCGTCGGTGTTGCCCTCGTAGACGGTCGACAAAGACGTGCTGGCGCCCCCGGGGCGATACCTGCCGCTGGAGCCCGTGACGCCGGTCTCAGGCCGCCGGCTCGGGGCTGCCGCGCCGGTCTCTGATAGTTGCGGAGGGAGTGGGATTTGAACCCACGGAGATCTATGCAATCTCAAAGCTTTTCAAGGGCGGCCCGAGTTGTGGTTCGGATCGGCTGTAGTAGGTCTGAACTGGCGTTTTGAGTTCGGCTTGTCGCCGAAGTCGGCTCGGATCGGCGGGTTTCGGCTCGAAATTATGGCCGTCTCTATGGCCGTCGGCGTCGCGCTCGTTCGGATTGTGGCCTTGCTATCCGCCGTCTGAAGTACCATGAAATGAAGATCATGGCTCTCGGAAAGGAGGCGAGTGTGGCAGCGTCTCTTGCCAAGACAGCTCAGGCGATAAAGGCCAGTCTGGCCGGGCCAGACCCCTCCCGAGGGGAGTCCGAATCCATTCGTCTCGCGTTCTCGTTCATCGAGTTGTACGAGCGGGACTGGGTTCCGGAGCGCGTTCATCTGCTCGAGGACTGCCCCGAGCCGGTTGGTGATCCCCGCTTCGATGCCCTCCTTGCCGCACTTGCCGAGCATTTGTGTGCGGAGCACGGCAGTGAGAGTCCGGCTTGGGTTGGTCACCCGAACCGGTTCCTCGACACGTGGTGGTTCGTGGCGGGTATGAAGTCCTTGGAGGCCGATGCCTTGGTCCACAGTCCGATCTCATTCGCCCGTCGCGGGGTGTTCCTGGGCGACGGCGCGTTGAGCTACGCCTGAGGTGCTGCTCGATCGCGCTGGCCTCCTTCGCGCCTTCAGAGCACTCGACGAAGAACTCGAACGGGACAAGATCCGAGCCGACGTCTTCGTCGTCGGGGGCGCCGCCATGGCCGTGGCTTACGACACGCGCCGATCTACGCGTGACGTGGATGCCGTCTTCGTTCCGACAGCGGAGGTTCGAGCCGCCGCCCGTCGTGTGGCCGAACGTCTCGACCTTGACCCGGATTGGCTCAATGACGGAGCTAAAGCCTTCGTGCCCGGCGACGATCCGAACAAGAGCAACGTTTTTGAGGGCAAGTATTTGCAGGTAGCCGCAGCATCGCCGAGGTTCTTACTGGCGATGAAACTTCTTGCTTCTCGAGTCGAGCGGGACCAAGACGACATACGGGAGCTGTATCGGCTGTGCGGGTTCACTACGACCGAGGAAGGATTACAACTTGTTGCTGCCGCCTATCCGTCGCGGATAATCCCACCACGCACTCGATTCATGCTCGAGGAGATGTTCCCTGCGATTGAGCGGGGCAACGATCGAAGAGAACCCGACCTAGGTATGGGACTCTGACCACCGCTCCTGGTGCCGCACAGGTTCGGCGTGTGATTACGGGCTATCGGGCGGTTCCGCCGACTACGCCCGGTCGAGAGCGCCCGTGCCGATGAAGATGCCGCGGATGCGGAAGGCGGCGGGGGAGTGGACGAGCGCGTCCGTTCTCACCGAGGGGAGGTCGATCGGGAACCACCACTGCTCGAGAAAGCGGTCGGCCTCGTACGCCCACTCCGGGATCTCGATCCCGTCGTGGTAGGCGAGGTGCTGGGCCAGCGCGGCTATAAGGGCGTCGTAGCGCGGATCGCCGGTCGTTGCCGGTCTCTCGCCGAGAAGTCGGGCCCGCCGGTCGACCGGTTCCCAGCTGTACTCCTCGACGAACTCCAGAACCAAGCGCCGACGATCGGCGTCAATGGCCATGCTTCGGAGGCCTACGGCGAGGTCGGCCAGGGTCATGGCGCGATATGACTTCGCCGCAGTGACCACCCGATCAGCGTACCGATCACGGTTGCCGCAAATTATGGCCTCTCTATGGCCACACTTCATGCACATTCGTACCGGCCGATTCGAGTCAGCCAACCACATCAGTCTCGCGACTAGAGAATTCTCCCTTGCGCAGCAAAGGATTTTGCTCATTTGGAGCCTGATGATGCTAAGAATGGGCTAACGCGCGGAGGGAGTGGGATTTGAACCCACGGAGATCTATGCAATCTCAAAGCTTTTCAAGAGCTTCGCATTCGGCCGCTCTGCCATCCCTCCCGTGAGTTCTCAGACTAACTGCGAAGCAGAAAGCGGATGTTGTCCGAGAACAGCGCCGGCTGCGACTCGGGCGTCACGCCGGCGGCGGCGTAGTCCGCGAGCGGCGTGTCGGTCCCCTCGGTGTGGGGATAGTCGCTGCACGCCATGAAGATGTCGCCGGATTGTTCTGCAAGAGAGGCCGGGCCCTCGTACGAGAACGCGGCGACGCGCACCTGCCTGCGGAAGTACTCGCTCGGGCGCAGCGAGAGAGGCACCGACTCCCCGTTGAACGCCGCAGCAAACGAGAAGCCTCCGTCCATCATCATCATCTGCAACGGCACCCACACCGCGGACAGCTCCATCACGCCCAGGCGCAGAGCCGGGTGCCGCTCCAGCACGCCGTTGATGATGAGGTCGGTCAGCGCGAGTGCCACTCCCGTCCACAGGAAGATGGACGACAGCGGCGACAACCGTGCCAGCCCCTGCTCGCCGTACCAGGCATCGTCGAACGGCCGCGGTTGCTCCGCGACATGAAACACCGGCGTGATCCCGTGGTCCACGAATGCCGACCATGCCCAGTCGAGCGACGGATCCGACAGGCGTACACCATTGACCAGACCCGGCGGAATCAACGCGAGCCGCAGGTCACCGCCGCCAAGGGCCGCCAGTTGCCCGAGGAGCCACGACCGGTCGGTCAGGTTCACGTGCCCCACGGGATGCAGGCGGCCACCACCAGCCGGCACGATCTCCTCGCAGATCCAGCGGTTCCACGCTCCCATGTTGACCAGGGTCGCCCGCGGGTCGGGCTCCAGCGGTCGCTCGAACACGATCCCGTAGTTCGGGAACAGCACCGCGGCGTCGAAGCCGGACGAGTCGAGATGACGTACTACAGCTGCCGGATCGGAATAGGGGGCAGCGAACTCCTCGTAGTCCATCGTCGAGGGAAGTCCGTCGCGCTGGCGGTTCTGGTAGGTGCCGATCGTGGACGGCCGCTTCGGCTGATGCGGCTCCGCCAGCCAGATCCGCCGGTCACCCGACACAAGCCACACGTACCCGAGATCGTCGGGCACCATCCGCAGCGCTGCATCACGCCCCGCCGGATCGCAGTAACGCTCCCACATGTCGACCGGCTCGAACAGATGCATGTCGCAATCGATGGCAGCAACCACAGCGAAAACCTCCCAGCGCTCAGCCAAGTCTTACCGCGTTGACCCCCATGAATCCCAGTAGGTGATTCCCTCCACCGGAGGGCGCTTCGCCGGCTTGAAGTCCTGACCCACGGTGTACGCCACCGGGATCAAGGCGACCTGCGTAACCTTGTCGAAGGGGATTCCGAGCAAATCGGCCGCCTCTTTCTCCTTGAACAGATGCAGCGTCGTCCATGCGGAACCGAGCCCCCGGCTTCGCAGCGCGAGCATGAAGTTCCATGCCGCCGGGATGATCGACCCGTACGTCGAGGCGGAGACGATGTTCGGCGCCTTGTCGGCCCGCCCTTCGATGCACGGGATCACGTGCACCGGGACGCGGCCGAGGATCTCGGTGAGATGAAGCGCGCTTTCGTAGACCCGCCGCGTCTGGTCGTCCTTCTCCTGGCCGGCGGCGGCTTTCAGATAGCCCGCGCCTCCCTCGGAGTACATACGCGCCAGTTCCGATCGTTTGTCCGGGTCGGTTACGACTACCCAGCGCCATCCCTGGGCGTTGCTTCCAGTCGGTGCCTGGATGGCCAGGCGCAGGCAGTCGAGGATCACCGACTCCTCGACGGGCCGGTCGAGGTCGAGCCTCTTGCGTACGGCGCGCGTGGTCGTGAGCAGCCGGTCGGTGACGGAGGTGTCGAAGGTCATTGGTTCTCCTTGTTGCTCGGCACGACGGTGGAACGTAGGTCGTGTATCCACTTGTCAGCGGCCCGCCACGCGCGGTCGGCGTGTCGGCGGCGGTCAGCGCCGTGTTCGCCCGCCGCGGGGTAGGAACCGAGGAACTTCAGCTTCCTCAGCCCGGTGTGCAGGTCGCGCAAGCAGTCCGCAACGACCTCGTCCGCGACGTGTCCCTCGAAGTCGATAATGAAGCAGTACTCGCCGAGCCCCTTCTTCGTCGGGCGCGATTCCAGCTTTACCAGGTTCAGATCGCGCGCGGAGAACTGCCCCAGGATCCCGTGCAGACTCCCTGGATGGTCCGACGACTGAAAGCAGACGATGCTCGTCTTGTCGTGACCGGTCGGCGCGGGGATCCCGTTCTCCGGGCGCGTGACCAGCACAAAACGCGTCGAGTTGTCGACGTGGTCCTCGATGCCTCCGGCCACCACTTCCAGGCCGTACAGCTCGGCAGCGAGCACCGTCCCGATCGCTGCGGTCGCAGGATCGCGCTCCTCGCCGACCTGCCTCACCGCCTCTGCGGTCGACGTCGCCGCCACCTCCTGCACGTCGGGCAGGTTCGCGCTCAACCACGCCCGGCACTGTCCCGTCGCATGCGGAAAAGACACCACCCTCTTGATCTGCGCCACCTCCGCCCCTGGGACCGCGAGGAGGTTCTGGGTGACAGGCAGGACGACCTCGCCGACGATTATCAGGTCCCGTTCGAACACGAGTTGGTCCAGCGCGATGGACACGGTCCCCTCGATCGAGTTCTCCAGCGCAACGAACCCGTAGTCGACGGCACCGTCGGCGACGCCGGCGAGGACGTGCACGAAGGACGAGAGCGGTCGGCGCTGCGCCCCGGCGAGACCGGGGTCGCTGCGCAACGCCTCCTCGGTGAAGGTGCCCGACGGTCCCAGGAAGCCGATCGTGGCGTGCGGGGAGACGGCACCGGTCATGGGCGGGCAGGATAGAGCCGTAATGGATGCCGCCGCCCTTCGAAAACTGCTCGACCGGCTCGCCGCCGGCGACGTCGACGCCGACGAGGTGGTCCGCCGCCTGCGCCGGTTGCCGTTTGCCGAGCTGGGGTACGCGATGGTCGACCACCACCGCGAACTCCGCCAGGGGTTGCCCGAAGCCGTCTACGGACCGGGGAAAAGACCCGACCAGTGCGTGGGGATCGTCGGCGAGCTGCTGTCGGCCGGTGGCGAGAGCGACGGTGGCGGGCCGGTGGTGCTCAGCCGGGCTGACGAGGAGCAGATCGCCGCGGTCTGTGCCGCGTTTCCCGGCGCGGTGGTGACGGGCTCGACCGTCGTTTGGCGACCGGCGTCTTTGAGGGAAGAAGCGGTTCTGGTGGTCACGGCCGGCACAGCGGATCTAGAGGTGGCGGAGGAGTGCCGGGCGACGCTGCGTGCGTTCGGGTTCGGCGCCGCGCTGGTGGCCGACGTCGGAGTCGCCGGCGTGCACCGCTTGCTCGTGCACGTCGATCTGCTTCAGGCCGCGGACGCGGTTGTCGTGGTCGCGGGGATGGAGGGAGCGCTGGCGAGCGTGGTCGGCGGCCTGACGGCGGCTCCCGTGGTGGCGGTGCCGACGAGCGTCGGGTACGGGTCGTCGCTGGAGGGCGTGACTGCGCTCTTGTCGATGATGGCGTCATGCGCGTCCGGGATGGTCGTGGTGGGCATCGACAACGGGTTCGGAGCGGCGCACGCCGTCGCGCGGATCCTCGGCCCGGCCCGCCGGCTCGCTTCGACCCCGGAGGTCGCGCGTTGACCACCGTCGCATGGTGGCACTGCTTCGCCGGCATCGCCGGCGACATGGCGCTCGGAAGCCTGGTCGATGCCGGCGCAGACCTGGGGTTGATCCAGCGGGAGCTGGTTGCGCTTCCGGTCGGGGGATGGTCACTCGAGGGCGAGCAGGTGATGCGTTCCGGCCTCGCGTGCACGCACGCGCGGGTTCGGGTACACGACACCCAGGTGGTGCGCACCTACGGCCACATCGTGGGCCTTATCACCGAGGCACGGCTGCCCGAGCGAGCGCGCCAGCGCGCGCTGGAGACGTTCGCGAGGCTCGCCGAGGTGGAGGGCCGACTGCACCGACGGCCGACGTCGCAGGTCCATTTCCACGAGGTCGGCTCGACCGACGCGATCATCGACATCGTCGGCACGTGCGTTGCGCTGGAGCTGCTAGGTGTCGACGAGATCTACGCCAGCCCGGTCGCGCAGGGAACGGGGATGGTCCAGAGCTCTCACGGCGCGCTGCCGATCCCGGCGCCGGCCGTCGTCGAGCTCCTGCACGGGGCGCCCACCTACGGCACCGCGCTCCCGTACGAGCTGACGACTCCCACCGGCGCGGCGTTGCTCTCCGCACTGGTGAAGGGGTGGGGCCCGATGCCGGCAATGGACATCACCGCGTCGGGTTTCGGCGCCGGCACCCGCGAGATCGACGGGCTGCCCAACGCGGTCCAGGTGGTGATCGGCTCGGCGGTCGCCGGTACCGCCGGCGGATCGGGAGCGCAGGGTTCCGACCTCCCGCACGGCCAGCCGGTAGTCGTCCTCGAGGCGAACGTCGACGACGTGACCGGGGAGATACTCGGTGCCACATTGAGTGCCCTGATCGGCGCCGGCGCCCTCGACGCGTGGGTCACGCCAGTCACCGGCAAGAAGGGACGGCCGGCACACGTCGTCAGCGTGCTGTGCGACGTTTCGGCAGTGGGTCGGCTGCGCCAGGTGCTGGCCGACGAGACCGGCACCCTCGGTGTCCGTGCGCAGACGTGGCAGCGATGGCCGTCGGAGCGGCAGTTCTCCGAGGTCGAGGTCGGCGGCTACCCGGTGCGCGTGAAGCAAGGTCCGCGTCGCATCAAGGCGGAGCACGACGATGCCGTCCGCGTGGCGCGCTTGATCGGCCTACCCGTGCGCGAGGTGGCCCGCAGGGCGGAGGAGGCAGCGCACCGGCGGCTGGATGCCGGTGCCGGCCTTGGGCCCAGCGACGCCGGCAGCGGGTCGGGCGGCTCCACCATCAGCTCCCTCCCACTGCCCGACGGCCCGAGCGACCAGCACCCGCCGGCGGGTTGATCGCTAACCGGACAGGGTTCGCTCTATATGGCCGCCGGACCGCCCAACCCTGTCCACTTGGGCCCGGGCGCCGGCCGCGAACAGGACAGAGAACCACATTGGATCCGCTCCGCGGGCGAACCCTGTCCCATTCGTGGGCAGCCGCACTTCCTCTTCTGGTAAGCCGGCTGAACCGCCGCTCAGCCGGCGCCGGTCCCGTTGAGGATCGACAGCGCCTCATCGTGCAACAACCCGTTGCTGCTGACGGCGCTGCCCCCGTCCGCACGCGTCACGCCCGCCAGATCGGTGAAGCGACCTCCCGCCTCCTCCACGATCACCTTCACCGCCGCCAGGTCCCACAGGGATACGACCGGATCCAGAGCGATCTCGCAGGCTCCCTCCGCCACGAGCATGTGCGACCAGAAGTCCCCGAACGCCCGGTCCCTCCAGCAGCGCAGCGCGAGCGCGACCACCCCGGCCGGCCCGCCACGTTCCTCCCAGCCCGACAGGCTGCCGCCTGACACCTGGGCATCCCGGAGCGCCGACACCCGCGACACCCGGATCGGCGCACCCGCGCCTCCGGGAGCGCCGGCGAAGGCGCCCATTCCGCGCCCTGCCCACCACCGCCGCCCCAGCGCCGGTGCCGACACGGCGCCGACCGTCAGCGAGCCGGCCTCTTCGAGCGCCAGCAGGGTCGCCCAGACCGGTATGCCGCGAACGAAGTTCTTGGTCCCGTCGATGGGGTCCACGATCCACCGCCGCCCCGAGCCGGTGCCATCCGTTCCGCCCCCACTCGTGCCGTCCCCAACGGAGCCGGTGCCGGCTCCCTCGCCGAACTCCTCGCCCAGCACCGAGTCCCCGGACCGGCGCCGGCCCAGCTCCTCCCGCAGCGCCAGCTCCACGGCCCGGTCCGCCTCGGTCACCGGCGTCAGGTCGGGCTTGGTCTCGACGGCCAGATCCGGGCGACGGAACGCTGCCAGAGTGATCCGGTCCGCGACGTCGCAGAGCCCCAGAGCCAGTTGCAGGTCGTCGACATGCTCGGCATCTGGCACGCCGGAACCCTAAGCGAGCGCCACCAGGTCGATCATGTCGTCGCTCCACGCGTCCTCGGTGCCGTCGGGCATGAGCAGCACCCGGCTTGGTGCCAGCTGAGCGACGAATCCGACGTCGTGGCTCACGATCACCATCGCCCCGGGCCACCCGGCGAGAGCGGCGCCGATCGCCTCCCTCGAGGGGGGATCGAGGTTGTTGGTCGGCTCGTCGAGTAGGAGCAGGTTGTGCTTGCCCGCGACCAGCTGAGCGAGGGCGAGCTTGGTCTTCTCGCCGCCCGACAGCGTGCCGGCGTCCTGGAAGGCGATCTCTCCGCTCAGCCCGAACATGCCGAGCAGGTTCCGCTGCTCGACCTCGGGCACGTCCGAAGCCTCGCGCATGTGAGCGATGACCGACACACCAGGCTGTATCCCCTCGTGCTCCTGCGCGTAGTAGCCCAGGCTGACTCCGAAGCCCGTGCGGAACTCGCCCGCCACTGGGCGTGCCTCACCGGCGAGTATCCGCAACAGGCTGGTCTTGCCGGCGCCGTTCAATCCCATGATCAACAAGCGCTCGCCGCGCTCGACGGCAAACGACACACCCTCGAATACGGCAGGCCCCCCGTACGCCTGCGCCAGTCCCTCCGCCTCCAGCACGACCCGACCCGCGCGGGGCGGCGACGGGAAGCGCACCTTGTACTTGCGGTCGCTCTTCAGTGGCGCTCCCACCGCGCCCACTCGCAACCTCTCCACCCGTTTGTCGAGAGACTTCGCCGTACGCGCTCGCTTCGCAGTCTGGTGGCGCATCGACTCCGCAAGGTCCGACAGCCGCTTGATCTCGGCCTGCTGCCTTCCGGCCAGCTTCCGCCGACGCTCCTCGTCGGCCTTTCGCGCCTCGCGGTACTGCGAGTAGGTCCCTTTGTACTCGACGATCTCTCCTTCGTCGAGGTGCAGGACTCGCGTGATCGCCTCGTCCAGCAAGTCGAGGTCGTGGCTGACCACGAGCAGCGCTCCGCGGTAGTCGCGCAGGAAGCCCATCAACCAGTTCTTGGCGTCGCTGTCGAGGTGGTTGGTCGGCTCGTCGAGCATCAACACGTCCGAGCCGGCGAAGAGGATGCGGGCCAGCTCGACGCGGCGTCGTTCGCCGCCGGAGAGCACTCGCAGCGGTAGGTCCACGCGGCCCTGGGTCAGTCCCAGGCCGGCGACCAGCTGGCGCACCTCCGCCTCCGCCGCGTAGCCGTTGAGAGCGGCGAAGTGCTCCTCCGCTCGCGAGTACCGGGCGACAGCACGCTCGGAGGGCGACTCCTCCATCGCAACGCGGAGCTTCTCCATCCGGTCCGCTGCCTCGTCGAGACCGCGACCCGACAGGATGTGACTCAATCCGGTCACCTGCGAAATGTGCCGCAGAGAACGGGGGTCCTGCGACAAGAACCCGAGCCTTCCCTGCACCGTCACCTTCCCGGCCGCCGGTGGGTTGTCGCCCCCGAGGACCTTCAGCAGGCTGGTCTTGCCGGCGCCGTTGCGTCCCACCAGACCGACCTTGTCGCCGGCGCGCACCATGAACGACGCGTCCTCCAGCGTGACGCGCCCCCCTACCTCGATTTTGAGGTTGCGGGCTTCGAGCACCCTTCCATGATCGCGGAGAGAGCGGCGCGGGCGGTACCGGATTTGCGCGTACTGTCCGACGACATGGGCACACGCATCGGTCCCGGCGTCGTCGAAATCGACACGTTGCTCGGCGGTTGGTCGCGCGTCACTGCCGGCTACCTCATAGAGGGGCCCGAGCCGGTCCTCATCGAGACGGGCAGCCAGACCTCGGTGCCGGCGCTGCTCCAGGCGCTCCACGACCACGGCCTGTCGGCCAGGGACCTCGCCGGCATCGCAGTAACCCACATCCACCTCGATCACGCCGGCGGTGTGGGAGACGTCGCCCGTGCGTTCCCGAGCGCGACGGTCTACGTCCACGAGAAGGGCGCGCGCCACCTCGTCGATCCCGAGCGTCTCGTCAAATCAGCGGCGATGGTCTACGGGGACCTGCTCGACTCGCTGTACGGTCGGCTTGACCCGACGCCGGCGGAGCGCGTGCATGTCCTCGAGGACGGCGAGACGATCGAGATCGGGCCCGGCAGGACCCTCACGACCATCGACTCGCCCGGTCATGCCAAGCACCACCTTGCGCTTCACGACAGCGAGAGCGGCATCCTCTTCGCCGGCGACGCGGTGGGGGTGCGACTTCCCGACGCCGGCGTTCTCCGCCCCGCGACGCCGCCGGCGGATTTCGACCTCGACCAGGCCGTCACCTCGTTGCGCAAGTTCCGCGACCGCAAGCCGGCGGGCGTCGCCCTGGCGCACTACGGGTTGCTGCCCGAACCGATGGAGATGCTCGAGGAGGCGGAGGACACGCTGCGCGCCTGGGCCGAGACCGCGGAGCGGGCGTGGCGGGCCGGCGAGGACATCGCCGAAGCCCTGACGCAGGAGTTCAGCCCCGGACTGAAGGACGTCGGCGACGAGCAGCGAGCGAGGCTCGAGACCCTCAACGGGATCCATTCCAACGCCGCTGGCCTGCGCCGCTGGCTGGAGACCACCAAGGGCCATCCCCACCCGCACTGAAGAAGTCCTGCGAACCTTCTAGCCCGCGGGTGCCAACTCCTCGGCGCCGCGCAGGTACTGCGTCTGGTACAGCTCGGCGTACAGCCCACCTTCGGCGATCAAAGATGTGTGCGTGCCGCGAGCGACTATCTCGCCGGCATCGAGCACCAGTATCTGATCGGCTGCCTGGATCGTCGAGAGCCGGTGGGCGATGACGATCGAGGTCCGCCCGGACAGTGCTGCGGCCAGAGCCTGCTGAACCAGGAGCTCGGTCTCGGAGTCCAGGTGAGCGGTCGCCTCGTCGAGGATCACGATCGCGGGATCCTTGAGCAGCACGCGGGCGATCGCCAACCGTTGCTTCTCGCCTCCCGACAACCGGTAGCCGCGCTCGCCGACGACCGTGTCGTACCCCTCGGGCAACGAGGCGATCAGGTCGTGGATGCGGGCTGCCCTGCAAGCGGAGACGATCTGCTCGTCGGTCGCCTCAGGCTTCGCGTAGCGCAGGTTCGACGCGATGGAGTCGTGAAAAAGATGGGCGTCCTGCGTGACAACGCCTATCTCGCGCTGCAGCGACGCCAGGGTGACGTCGCGGACATCCCGGCCGTCGATGAGGAGCGAGCCGTCAACCACGTCGTACAGGCGCGGCACCAGGCCCGACAACGTCGTCTTGCCCGCACCCGACGGGCCCACCAGAGCCGTCATCGTCCCCGGCTCCGCTAGGAAGGACACGTCTCTCAACACCCACGCCCCCGGCTCGGTACCGAGCGGGTCGTTGGCACGGTCGGATGTCGCCTCGAGCGACGCCACCGACACTTCGGCGGCCGCCGGGTACCTGAACCAGATGTTCTGTGCCTCGACACGCCCTTCGATCCGCTGCATCTCGACCGCGCCGGGCCGGTCGGCGACCGCGGGAGGTGTGTCGAGCACCTCGAAGACGCGGTCGAAGCTCACGATCGCGCCGAGCACGTCGACGCGCGTGCTCGCCAGGTCGGTGAGCGGCTGGTAGAGGCGCGTGACGAAGGCGGCGAGCGCGACGACGGTTCCCACCTTGATCGATCCTTCGACGGCGGCTCGCCCGCCGAGCCAGTAGACCGCAGCGGTCCCGACCGCCCCGACCAAGGACAACGCCGCGAACAGGTACCGGCTCATCAACGCCAGCTTCACCCCTGAGTCACGGACTGCCCCCGCCCGCTTGGAGAACTCACGCGACTCGGTGTCGGGGCGGCCGAAGAGCTTTACGAGAAGCGCGCCGGCGACGTTGAACCGCTCGGTCATGGTCGCGCTCATGTCCGCGTTGAGCTGCATCCGCCGGCGGGACAGCCGGCTGATCCGCCCGGCCATGAGCCGGTCCAGGAGAACGAACGGCGGCAGCACGACCAACGCCAGACCGGTGATGCCCGGGCTGAGAACGAACATTGCGGAGAGGGTGGCCACCAAGGTGAAGAGGTCTGACAGCACCGACGCTGCGGTGCCGACGGCGTTCTGGGCGTCGAGAACGTCGTTGGTGAGGCGGGACATGAGCGACCCGGTCTGCGTGCGCGTGAAGAACGCGACCGGCATCCGCTGGACGTGGTCGTAGAGCTGGACGCGCAGGTCGTAGATGATCCCCTCGCCGATCGACGAGCCGAACCACCTGTTGATCAGAGAGAGCACGGTCGTCAACAGGGCGAGCCCGACCATCGTCAGGGCGAGGATGTCGACGAGGTGCATGTTGTGCTTGTAGATGCCCTGGTTGATGAGCTCGGCGACGAGGAGCGGCGGGATCGTGCCGACACCCGCCGCGGCCAGGATGGTCAGCAGGTACACGGCCAGCCTGCGCCGGTAGGGCGCCATGAATCGCCACATGCGCCGCAGGGTGCCCTTGGTGACAGCTGCGGCCTTTAGTTCCTCGGGATCCCGGTGGGCTCCTCGGTAACCCTTCAATTCATCTCCAGTTGATCGGCGTTCACCGTCCGAGCGGGGCAACCACGCGGCGGCCGGTCTTTGTTCCCACCATCATGTTGGACCAACATCGTCTTGGATTGGCGAGGCAAGATTGCGGCGGTGGACCTCCAGCTGCGCCTCGTGACGAGGGCGGAGGCCGAGCGGGTGATCCGCCGGCGTCACGACCCTGGCGATCTTTCGTGGGCTGACGGGTACCCGCTCGACGGCGATTCGCGTGCGTGCGCCTCCTACGTCAGCCACCTGCCGCCCGGCGCCGGACCCCACTCGACGAGCCGATTCGGCTACTACCAGATAGTCGAGGACGGCATCGTGATCGGGGGTATCGGGTTCCACTCTCCACCCCTGGAAGGGGTGGTCGAGGTCGGCTACGGCGTCGTTCCGGGTGCCCGGGGGCGGGGAGTCGCGAAGAAGGCACTGCAGATGATCATCGGCATCGCGGAATCCGCGGGCGTCACCACGGTGGTCGGGCGCACCAGCGACGACAACGTCGCCTCGAAGCGGGTCATGGAATCCGCCGGCATGGTGCAGACCGGCCGTGACCCCGACTTCTTGCGCTTCGAACGCCATCTCGCCGGGGCGCCGTAGCATTCGCCCATGGCACTCAAGGAGGTCGTGGCCGACGCGGGGCTCAAGGCCATGAACATCACTCACCGGATCATCCTCAGGGCGAGTCAGGGACGCCTGCTCACCGCGCCGTTCGGCATGCCCGCCGTCGAGCTGACCGTCACCGGCCGCAAGAGCGGGCTTCCCCGCAAGACGCTCCTGACAGCGCCGATCATCGACCAGGGAAAGGTCGTGCTGGTCGCTTCAAAAGGCGGTGACGATCGCGACCCCGAGTGGTTCCGGAACCTCGTCGCCAACCCCGACGTGGAGGTGAAGGTGATATCGACCGGCGAGGTGCGGCGGCTGCGGGCTCGCGTCGCTGACCCGGAGGAGAAGGCGGCGATGTGGCCGGCGATCGTCGCCTCCTACAAGGGCTACGCCGGCTACCAGCGACGGACCCAACGGGATATCCCAGTCGTAATCTGCGAGCCGGCCGTTTCGTAACCGGTTGGCCTTCCGGTAGCTGTATGGGCCACGATGTCCGCTATGGCATCGTTGGTCCACCCGCGCTCGCTTTGGCGACACACGGCGGCCGGCCTGGCTGTGCTCGGTCTCTTCTGTTCGCTGGCGGCCGGCTGCGGAGGGGCCCAGAAACGCACCGGTGCTTCTCTCGGCTCAGCTGCGGGTTCCGGCTCGCCCGCCGTCGCCGGATCGACCACGTCCTCGACCGCCTCCGGCGGTTCGGGACCGCCCGCCGGTGGGGGACGAGCGGCACCGGCGGTCACGACCACGACGGTCGTCTCCCGGGGGTCGGGCAACGCGAACTCCGCGGCTGCGGCCGGGAGCGGCACATCGTCTCCGAGCGGCAACGGTGCGCCTGCAGCGGCCGCACCGGGGACCTACACGGTCGACCAATCGGGCAGCGTCACGGGCCCCGGCTTCTCGTCCAGCGAGCCGCCGCAGGGGACGCTCGTCGTCGACCCGGTCCAGTCGAACGGCGTGCAGGTGTCACACCGCTACATCGACACCAAGAACCCGCCGGCGAACACCGACACCCAGTACCGGTCCAACGGGCCGTTCATCCTTTCTGCGACCGAGGCCGGCCCGCAAGGCAACACCACCTGCACGTTCAACCCCCCGATCGCTGCGCCGCCGTGGCCGCCGGCGGCCGGGGAGACGTTCAGCTCCCAGGGCAATTGCGGCAGCTTCACCGTGTCCGTGCAGGGCAGAATCTCCGGCACCCAGTCGGTCACGCTGAAAGACGGCGAGACTTTCACCGTCTGGGTCATCGACTCGACGCTCAACATCAGCGGCCAGGTAACCGGTTCGGGAACCCAGGTGGACTGGTACTCGCCGGCGGTGCGCCTGCCCTTGCACGAGCAGGTCGACATAAGCGGCACCTACGAGGCCTTCAACTTCAAGCTGCACTCGGTCAGCGACCTGGTGAGCAGCCACCCGAGCTAGAAGGGCTCCTTCGACACCGCGTCGGAACGCCAGGAGCGAGTGGAAGCGTCCGAGAGAAGATGATCGCGTGCACCGAACCGTGGTAGACGCCTTCACCGACCGGCCGTTCTCGGGGAATCCTGTTGCCGTGGCGGTCATCCCGCATGCCACCCTCGCTGCAGCGCACGTGCTCGGCGGCCGGGCGGTCACCGTGTCGCAGGTGGAATTGGTGGTGTGACGCGCGGGGCGGCCCGGACCCCCGTCGTGTGGGGGAATCCGGGCCGCTCGCCGGCGGAGGGAGTGGGATTTGAACCCACGGTGCCCAATGGACACAACGGTTTTCGAGACCGTCCGATTCGGCCGCTCTCGCATCCCTCCAAGGCTGGCCGGAGCGCGATTCAGTCTAAGTGAACGGCCGCTGGACCCGCTGACGAGTCGGTCCGGAAGCCTTCTGCGAGGACGCTCAGCCGAGTCGCTCCGTCCTAGTACCCCGAAGGTTTGCCCAATCATGCGCCTCCTGTCGGTCTCCGTTGACTTTGGCGTAAATCGCCGTCGATACGGTCCCCCCGCAACCAAGGAAATCCCGACGGGAGGTACCCATGAAGCAACGGAGAACGACGATGCTGGGACGACGGAGGCGCACAGCCTTGGCCGGTTTGGCGGCCGGATGTCTGGTCCCGGGTGTGCTCATGTTGAGCGGGAGCTTGTCGGCGGCCGCCGACCCCGGAGGTGAGGCGGGTAACCAGGCGGCCGCTTCGGCGCCGACCGCGACCCCGATCAAGCACCTCGTAGTGATCTTCCAAGAGAACGTCTCGTTCGACCACTACTTCGCGACCTACCCCAACGCAGCGAACCCCGCGGGTGAGCCGTCGTTCACTCCGGCGTCGTCGACACCATCGGTCAACGGCCTGACGAGCGGGCTCCTGACCGACAACCCCAACGTCTCCAATCCGGCGCGCCTGGATCGCAGCCAGGCCATGACCTGTGACCAGGACCACGGCTACACCGCGGAGCAGACGGCGTTCGACCACGGGCTCATGGACCAGTTCGTCCAGAGCACCGGAGCCAAGGGCGGAGGGTGCGATCCGAATCAGGTGATGGATTACTACGACGGCAACACCGTCACCGCCCTGTGGAACTACGCGCAGCACTTCTCCATGAGCGACAACTCGTACGGCACGACCTTCGGGCCTTCCTCGCCCGGAGCCGTCAACGTGACCTCCGGCAACACCTTCGGAGCGATCTGTGGACCCGCCTCCGCCGTGTACAACCCGACCTTCACTCCGTGTGCCGGAGGATCCTCCTCAAGCATCCCGAGTCCGACTCCGGGTTCACCGCAGCCGCAGGGTGCCGGGACGATGTACAGCGACGCGGACCCCTACTTCGACGTGTGCTCCTACAGCGAGGACCACAAAACGGCCGCGGCGACGATCGCCATGGGCGGTGAGAACATCGGCGACCTGCTGAACTCGCAAGGCATCACCTGGGGTTGGTTCCAGGGCGGTTTTGCCAGTCCTGGCTACATCTCGGGCCAGCCCTCCACCGACAACCTCTCGCAGGTCTGTACCGGCCAGACGACCAGGGTCGCCGACGGGGGCTCGACGACCGACTACATCCCCCACCACGAGCCGTTCCCAGTACTACCAGTCGACCGCGAACCCCTTCCACGCACCGCCCTCGTCGAAAGCGGCGATCGGGCACACCGACCAGGCCAACCATCAGTACGACCTCCGCGACTTCTGGGCAGCCGCCGACAGCGGCAACCTGCCCGCGGTTTCCTACCTGAAGGCTCCCGCCGCGCAGGACGGCCACGCAGGCTACTCCGACCCGCTGGATGAGCAGCAGTTTCTGGTCGACACCATCAACCGCCTCGAGCGGCTGCCCAGCTGGAGCAGCACTGCGGTCGTCGTCAACTGGGATGACAGCGACGGTTGGTACGACCACCAGGAAGGGCCGATCCTCGACCAGTCCCAGACGTCACTGGACACGCTGACCGGTGCCGCATCTTGCGGGCGCAACTCCGCCGGGGTCTACGACGGGCAGCAGGCACGCTGTGGCGTGGGGCCCCGGATCCCGCTCCTCGTGATCTCGCCGTTCAGCCGGTTCAACTTCGTCGACGGTTCGTTCAGCACGCAGACATCGGTGGTGCGCTTCATCGAGGACAACTGGCTCGGTGGTCAGCGCATCCCCGGCGGGTCGGCCGACGCCTGGGCGGGCTCGCTCGACAGCATGTTCGACTTCGCCCACCCCAGCGCTCACCCGCTCTTCCTGGACCCGGTCACCGGGGAACCCGCCCAGGGCTCGACTACCCAGTAGGACGCCCCCCAGCGTCGATCTTGCAGCCCCGCCCCCTGGTCAGGGCCGCCCTGAGGGCGGCCCTGACCGCGTCCGCATCGGCCTCAAGCAAACGGCGAAACCAAAGATTTAACCCGCCGTTTCCGATCCGGCCACCCGTCTCGTCACCGTGCGTTCAACGGGGTGCGCAAACCTGCAGCCGACCAACAAGATTCGAGAGGTGTGAAAAGAATCGTGAAGCGACTCGTCCCCCTGGCACTTGTTGCCGCCCTTGGCGTTGCCGCATGCTCCTCGTCGTCGAAGTCGAACACCTCGTCAACGACGGCCGCTACGACCCCCCCGGCGACCAGCACAACGCCCGTCACGGGCAACCCGACCAGCGCTGTGACCCTCAACGAGAGCGGGTCGACGCTCCTCTACCCCTTCCTGCAGGAGCTGGTAGACCCGCTGCACAGCGCGTTCGCCAACATCACCTTCAACCCCGGCCCCGGCGGTTCGGGCAAGGGGATCAGCGACGCCATCGCCGGTACCACCCAGATCGGCGGTTCGGACGCCTACCTGAGCCCCTCCCAGCTGTCCAGCAATCCGGGACTGATGAACATCCCCATCGTCATCTCCGCCCAGGCGGTCAACTACAACCTGCCCGGTATCTCCAACCTCAAGTTGAGCGGCGACATCATCGCCAAGATGTACGAGGGCAAGATCACCAAGTGGAACGACCCGGCGATTGCCGCCCTCAACTCCGGCGTGAGCCTCCCGGCCACGACCGTGGTCCCGGTGCGGCGCATCGATTCTTCCGGTGACACCTTCATCTTCACCAGCTTCCTAAGCGCCACCAACACCGAATGGCAGAACGGCCCCGCCTTCGGCACGACGGTCACCTGGCCGGCGGCGCCGGGCGAGCTGACGGCCAACGGCAACCCCGGCATGGTCCAGACCTGCCACGCCACCGCGGGATGTATCGCCTACATCGGGGTCAGCGGCGAGGCACAGGCACAGTCGGCCGGTCTGGGAGAGGTCATGCTGCAGAACAAGGACGGCAACTTCGTCCAGCCGGCGCAGGCGAACATCGAGGCTGCCGTGAGTGCCGGCTCGGGCAACGTGCCGGACAACCTGGCCGCTCCCCTGATCTTCGAGCCGGGCGCTCAGTCGTACCCGATCGTAAACTTCGAGTACATCATCGTGAAGAGCCAGCAGTCGAGCTCGGACCTGGCGATGGCGATCCGGACCTTCCTGGCCTGGGCCATGGATCCCAACGGTGGGAGCACCACCTCCTACCTGGCCGAGGAGGACTTCGTCGCCCTTCCTTCGAGCGTGGTCCCGAAGGTTCAGGCGGCCATAGCCAAGATCACCGGTTAGTGGACCGCTAACGTCCTGTGGTTGCCACGTAGACGCAAGGTGAGCATCTCCACCCCCGAACGCGAGCGCGCCCCGCTGACAAGCTTCCATCGCTTGCCGGCACGGGCGCGCCGGCGTCTGGAGCTCGACCGCACGGATCGGGTCATCCGGGCGATTCTTGCCGCAGCGGCGCTCATACCGGCCCTGGTCCTTGCTTTTCTGGCTTACAAGCTGCTGACCTATTCGTGGCCGGCGATCAGGTTCAACGGGTGGGGCTTCTTCACAGGGCGCACGTTTACCCTCGGCAACCTCTACGGCGGCACTGACGAGGTACGCAACGGCTACCACGCGGCACACGGTGCCAAGTTCGAGATCCTGCCGCTGCTGTTCGGCACCATGGTCTCGTCCCTGATCGCCCTGGTGCTCGCGGTGCCGGTGTCGGTGGCCGGCGCGGTCCTCCTGGTCGAGAAGCTGCCGGCCCGTCTGCAGTCACCGTTCGGGGTGTTCCTCGAGCTTCTCGCCGGCATCCCCAGCGTGATCTTCGGGTTGTGGGGTGTCTACACCTTCGGGCCACTGATGAGCCGGACGGTCTATCGCTGGCTGGCCGATCTCCACATCCCCTGGATGACCGGCCCCACGGGTGCTGGCCAGGGACTGCTCACCGCCTCTCTGGTCCTGGCCGTCATGATCGTGCCGATCATCGCCTCGATCACCCGTGAACTGGTCCGCTCGGTGCCTTCGTCCGCCAAGGAAGGCGCCATCGCGTTGGGGCTGACGCCGTCGGAGACGGTCCGCGCCGTGACGCTGCCCTTCATCCGCACCGGCGTCATCGCCGCCGCGATCCTGGGCTGGGGCAGGGCGCTGGGAGAGACCATCGCGGTGCTTCTCATCAGCGGCGACGCCCTCAACATTTACCCGCACAGCATCTTCGCCCCCTTCTCCACTATGGCCGCGACGATCGCGGCGATGCTCGACGGGGCCCTCACCGACCCCACCCACATGGGACTTCGTTCCCTGGGCGAGCTCGGATTGGTTCTCCTGGTTCTCACCTTGGTTACCAACTTCGGCGGGCGCCTCCTGACACGACGCTTCAGCGACACCGGGCTGCCAATCGGCAGGGGCGTCTGATGCGGCGCCGGACCCTCCTCGACCGCCTCTTCTGGGGTGGCGCCTGGCTGGCCTTCGTCTTCATTGCCGCGCCGGCCATCGCCGTGGTCATGGGCGTGTTCCACCAGGCCTGGCCCGCCTTCGGTTGGTCCCTTTTCGTCAACCGCACCAACACGATCGGGGTGGAGAACGGGATACTGGGGACGCTCATGCTCCTCGTAGGTGTGCTGGTCATCGCAGGCACCATCGGGGTCGCGGCGGGGATCTACCTCGCGGAATACGCCGGTGGGCGGACAGAACAGGCGCTGCGGTTCTTCTCGGAGGTGCTGTCGGGAAGCCCGTCGATCGTGATCGGGTACATCGGCTACATCACACTGGTGATCGGCTTCCACTGGGGCTACTCCTACATGGCCGCCGTCATCGCCCTGTCGGTGCTGATCCTGCCCTACATCGTGCGCACCACCGAGGTGTCTCTGCGGCAGGTTCCGACCACGCTGCGGGAGGCGTCCAGTGGGCTGGGCATAGCCCGCTGGAAGACCGTGTCACGGGTCATCCTCCCGCCGGCCGTACCCGGCATCCTGAGCGGCCTGGTGGTCGCCCTGGCGATCTCCACTGGTGAGACCGCTCCTCTGCTGTTCACAGCCGGCTACACGGACAACAACCCGAGCCTGTCGCTCTTCCACCACCAGCTCGGCTATCTCACCGGAGTGACATACACCGACATCTCGATCCCGGGCAGCCGGGCGCACGCCATCGCGGCGGCTGCCGGGGCGGTGACCTTGATCATGCTGGTGATCCTGATCGCGCTGAGCAAGGTCATCTCGGCACGCTCCAGGAGGAGCATGGAGCGTGCGTCGCTGTAGCCCGGCGAAGCGGGGTTAGGAAAAAGACCTAGCCGAAGCGGCCGGCGACGTAATCCGCGGTCCGCTCGTCCTGCGGGCTGGCGAAGATGTCCTCGGTGCGACCAAGTTCCACCAGCACGCCGGTGCGATCACCGTCGATGACCTCGGACGTGAAGAACGCGGTGTTGTCGGCGACCCGCAGAGCCTGCGCGAGGTTGTGGGTGACGATGACGATCGTGTACTGGTCGGCGAGCTCCCGCATGAGTTCCTCGATCGCCCTGGTGGCGATCGGGTCGAGCGCCGACGCCGGCTCGTCCATGAGGATCACGTCGGGCTTGACCGCAATAGCTCTGGCGATGCACAAGC
>Ga0307374_10002577_pt1 | contig 31982 bp, 33 predicted proteins | sample OX3MG_FD_202532 | JGI IMG/M metagenome (GOLD analysis project Ga0307374, IMG submission 202532) | Soil microbial communities from Risofladan, Vaasa, Finland - OX-3 | ecosystem: Environmental > Terrestrial > Soil > Coastal area > Acid sulfate soil | place: Finland: Risofladan, Vaasa | collected... | reverse complement strand
CTCAGAGGCGTCGCAGCCGGCGCCGGTGCACGATCGGTCGCCTCCTCGGGCACGCCGATCGAGCCCAGCGGCCCGCCCTCGCACACATATAGCCGTCCCTCCGGCAAGCGGCGCTCGAACAGGATCGTCAGCCGCTGTCCGTGCAACGGATGGAACGGGTGCGTGACCACCAACGAGTCACAGACCGCGTTGGCTTCACGCGCACTACGCGCACACCGTCTCGACGCCGATCATCACCAGGCCGGCCAGCCGTGTCTCGTCCACATGATCGGCGACGACGCGCTCGACGATCCGCCCCACTGTCGCCCAGTCGATCCGCAAGAGCTTCGCGATCATGGTCTTGTTGGTCTGCTGAGCGAGGAAGGCGACCACGTCCTCGAGGTCGCGGGTGTGGCGGGCGCCGGGCCCGGCGAAGGGGACGGCCTCCACCTTGACGCCGCACTCGCCGCAGCGCACGCGGCGGATCTCCGCCTCCAGGTGGCAGCGCTGAGCGCCGAGGTCGAGGTGGCGCCAGCGGCGCACCGAGCGGTCGTGGATCGGCGCCTTGCGCCCGCAGCCCGAGCAGGTCGATCGGCGCCGGCGCAGGCGCACTTTCACCACCACCCCCTGGGCGCCGAAGGTGACTCCGGTGACCGAAGCTCCCTGGAGTCGCAGGAGCTTGTTGAATGCCGTGCTGACGCGCATGTCCGTCCCTTCTTTGGCCGCTTGCCGTCGAATAGCCAGCAGCCTTCCGGGGGGACGACGGCGCGTCATCTGCCTTCGCGCACTTTGCGGCGGTCAAGCGATTCTGCGGGCTGCCACTTCGTGCGCAACCTGCGCCGGTGCTTGGCGGGCGCTGATTCCGCCCGGCTACAGGGATTCAGACCAGATCAGGCACTTTTCGAACCACGGGAACGCCAGGAGGACCCTAAAACCGAGGCGGGCGTGAAAGCCCACGAAGGATACGTCGTAATCTCGACCGTCGATTAGGCGGATCGTTCGGATCCGAGGCTGAACCGGGGAGACCTGAAGGCTCTACCTGAGCCCAACGCTATGAGCCTCGACTTCACTCATGCGCAGCCCACATCACTCGAGAGGGTTATCGCCGTCTCCAATCCCTGGCGGGCGGCGGCAAAAGGAGCAACCCGGCATTCCCTGGTCGGGTGGCGCCAGTAGTAACCGAAGCGGTCCGATTGTGGAGCAGTTCTTTTGCCCCCGGTTGGCCGCGAAGGCGCAGCGCTCCCCGGGCGTCAAAGGGTCTTCTCAGCCCCCGGGCGCCCGAGGAGGTCTGCATTGCGGCATCGGCGGCGCGCAGCGCCGCCAGGTCTGTGAGAGCCATCGAGCCCCTTATTGACCATATTGCCATCCGCTCCGGCGGCGACAGCTAACATGCGAGCCGCTGGAGCACCTTGTCGGTGTAGGCGCCGGTTGATACTGGACCACCTGCGCCGGTCCAAAACTGACCCCCCCGGCGCAGGGCGGGACACACGTCCGGCCGGGTCCTGACCCTCGCCCGATCGAAGAGATCGAGCGAGGGGGCCTACGATGCACTTACCGACGCTGTGCTATGCCTGCGACGATGATCCGGTCTACGTCGTCGAGCAGGGCGGATGGGCGGACCCCTCGTTTCCGATTCGCGTCTACGCTAAGGCAGCGAGACGCGAGCGGCTCTCCGGAGCACACCGCGAGGCCTTCGATGCGGCCCTCGATTGGGCAGAATTGGGCAGCGGAACGGAAAATGACCGCCCAAAGGGATCTGCCGGTGTGGACAAGACCACCAAGGAAACGGCTGTCTAGAGCCGAAATCTAGCCCTTCTGCCCCCGTAGCTCAGTGGACAGAGCGACGGCCTTCTAAGCCGTGGGTCGCTGGTTCGAATCCAGCCGGGGGCGTCCAGGACACCCAGTACACAAGCCAAATACGGCTGTTGAGTTAGGTAGTTGACGAGGAAACGGGTGCCAATTGGGTGCCCGCTTTGACGGCCAAGAAGGCGGGCGTTGCGATTTCGAAGCCAGTTCCGCGGGGGGGTTAGCCTGAGTCGACAATGGCTTCGGGTCGGCGGAGTGGCAACATATCGTCCCGACCCCCTTAACGCCGATCTGAAAAGCGCCGGGAATAAGCCTCTCGCCGGGCGAACACTATGACTACTTGGTGACGGCGACCAATCCGGCGGGAAACACCGAAGGTCGGCATCAAGAATTCACCGTCTCATCGGGACCGGCACCCCCAATGCGCAGACCACCGGTACGGATGGCCAATTGCCTGCACCCCAGACGCCTACCTCACCCTCACCCTACCCTCGCACCACCGCAGGCACAGGCGTCGCGCAGGTACAGTCGCGGACTGAACCGGAGCAAACTGCATCGGGCAAAACACGCGGGCTAGTCAATCGCGCGGCATACGGATCGGGGGACGCCCGGATCATTCCAATGGCGAACTCGGTAGCCACTCCCAACTCCGCCGGCATTTTCTGTGGGCTGGGTGGGGGGTAGCCCCCCTGACCACTGGTTAGGCCCGCGGTTAGGAGGTGCCGCGCTCAGGTCGGTATGTCGGGAGACCTGGCGGATCGAGCGCGGCTCGGGCAGGGGTCAGGGAACTAGGCAGGTTATATCGGAGGTCACGGTATGGTGTGCACGTGTGGTGGCAGAGCCGGTGCATTTCAGCCCACTGGACGTTGCCAGCAACGAATAGCTCCCAGCGTTGACTCGGAGGAGATAGCGGTTATCGACGCCGTAGGTAGTCGTATGAGCTACCACTTTGCCCGCTGAATCGGTAGCGCTTACCTTGAAGGTCCGCGTCATGCAGTGTCCGGGAGCGTTACACACGTTAACGTCTCCGACGATTCGGGCGTTCCGGCTTTGGTTTCCACCAGCCACCGTGAAGCCAGCTGTGCCGGTATCCAACTCCTGGGTCGCGAACTCCGGGCATGGGGTCGGTGGTTGGCCCTCCACCGGGGGTGGGCAATAAGGGCCCCGCTGCAAAAACACCGCTGCCCGATACGTTCCACGGCACCAGCCGTGAGCCGGTGGCTGAAGTGCAATCTGCTCCAGTTCACCGACCGCTCCGCTTTCGATCGTCGGCGACGGGGCAGGTGCGCACATAGCTGCAGCGCCAAGCGGTGCAGTCACCTGGACGCTGTAATCCACTGCGGAGACGCCCTGATGTCCGGGTGCTTCGCGGAGAGTGAAGGTTAGCGCGAAAGAGGTGAGCCGCCCCCTTTTAGCTGGGCGCACCTGCGGGTGGGTGAACTCGCTGGTTGGAACGTTCGCCGATCCCGGTGAGCCGGGCGTCGCGCGGGGTGGCGACGCTGTGACCGTCGCGCTAGTCGCGGTATCGCTTCCAGTCGTTCCGTGTGTCGGGCCTTGACCCTCAGCGACCGCCGCTGTTGCGACCCCAGCGACCACTGCCAAGAATGCGACGCCACTACGGCGAATTCCCATGGGTCGATGATACGCACCGATCACCGAAACAAAGCCAGATTTGGGCCCCTGCGATTGGTACGCGATCCCACTCCCTCCGTGCCCAGCCCCCGACCTGGACATTGCGTTGTCTGCGCCTGGCTTGGGGCGGAGGCTGGCGGCCCTCGCTTTGCGACTTCTGACGTGCAGGACTTGCAGCACGCCGTTCGGCCGCTGCGTCGACCTCTTCATAGGGCGCATTTTCCCGCGGCCTTGCCCCTGAGGCCCTGGCATTCGACTCCAGATCGCCAGCAGCATCGGGCTCAACAACGCCGACGCTTCACCTGGATCGCCGCGCGGCTGCCAGAAGGCACGCCGCTCGACATCATTCTCTGATCGTCGACTGCCCCGGCGGGTGGCGTTCCGCTTCGGTGGGAGCCACGCTTCTCGGGCGTTCGTTCCAGGCGCGTTCCATCTGCCGCATCAACGCCGGGTACACCACCCAGTAGCGGAACGGCTTGATCAGGGCCATGTAGGCCCTGCCGAAAGCGCCGCGGGGCTTGACGTAGACGGCCATCCGGCCCTCGTAGCGGCCCTCGCCCCGGTCGACCCAGGCCAGGTGGGCGACGCCGTGGACGGTCTTGTTCGAGATCTCGGCGGCGGCCTCGCGGTCGGTGCGGTAGAGGGGGATGAAGGGGAGTGAGCCGAAGGTCAGCTCCGACGCGCTGGCGCGCAGGTCGGGTGGGAGGCGGTCACGCAAGGAGGCCTCGGCGGTGCCGGGGATCGAGAGCCCGCCAGCCCCCTTTCCGTCGACCGGAGTCGATATCTCACCGAGCCCAAGCCACCTGCCGAGCTGATCGCGGAAGCTCCATAGGAAGCGGGTCGGCCGGGACTCGGTCTTGGACGGGTCGAAGTGACCGGCCAGCTCGAGCAGCGCCTGGAAGTCCTCGGGGCCGCCGTGCACGGGCAGGGCCCAGACGTCTTCCAGGGTGAAGTCGGGAACCAGGTTGTGGATGCGCCAGGGACGGCGTTCGTGCTCGGCATTCGAAAGCTTCATCTCGGACCTCCGATCCATACGCTGTCGTATGGACATTAGGCGGCTGACTTGCATCTGTCAATACGGTGCCGTATAGATTGACCGGTGGCCAAGGTTCGGACTCCTCGCGGCGCCTGGGTCGATGCGGCGCTGCAGGCGCTGGCGACCGGAGGCCCGGCTGCCATCCGGGTCGAGGCGCTGGCAGCGCGCCTGGGGGTCTCCAAGGGCGGCTTCTACTGGCATTTCAAGGATCGGGCGGCGCTGCTCGGGGAGATGCTCGACGGCTGGGAACAGAGGGTGGTCGGCGACGTCATCGCCCAGGTCGAGAGCGAGCCCGGCGACCCGCGCGGGAAGCTGCAGCGCCTCTTCGAGCTGGCCTCCTCTTCGGCCGACCTGCTGCCGGTCGAGCTGGCGCTGCGGGACTGGTCGCGGCACGACGCCGAGGTCGCGGCTCGGCTGCACCGGGTCGACAACCAGCGGATGGAGTACCTGCGCTTGCTTTTCGGCCCCATCTGCGCCGACGAAGACGACGTCGAGGCCCGCAGCATGCTCGCCTTCTCGCTCTTCATCGGCAGTAACTTCGTCCTCGCCGAGCATCGGGGCAAGAGCCGATCCCAGGTCCTGCAACTCGCGATCGACCGCCTGCTGGTCGAGTCCGGGAGCCGACTGTGACCGGCCAGACGGAGAGGCGCCCGGTGCTCGTCTTCGACGGCGAGTGCAGCTTCTGCACGAGCTGCGCGCGCCTGCTCAAGCGAATCGGCCCGCAGGCGGAGATGGTCGCCTGGCAGAGCGCCGACCTGGACGAGCTGGGGATCACCTCGGCGCAGGCGGCCGAGGCAGTTCGTTGGATCGAGCCCGACGGCACCGTTCGCAGTGGCCACGAGGCGATCGCCAATGCGCTGGGCACGGCGGGAGCGTTCTGGCGAATCGTCGGCCGAGCCCTGCTGCTCCCGGGGATCACCTCGCTGGCAGCAGCGGTCTACCGGTTGGTCGCCCGAAATCGCCAGCGGTTGCCCGGGGGCATGTCCGCCTGCGCGACCGGACGAGACGACGCTGAGGCATCGTCGCGAAGTCAGCGCTGAGCTGTCCAGGCTCAGCGCCCGGATCGGCGTAGCGCGTGCGCCGGCCGGATCGAATCTGACCGGTTTTGGCACGTTTGCGTCCGTGGAAAGACCGAGATTTGGTCGACTGAATTGTCTGGGCCCAGGCAGACCCGGCGAGGGCGGCATTACGGCTCCGCACAGATCGACCTGGTGCCCAGATGAGGTAAATGCACTGAGGGCGGTGCGAAAAAATTGCTGCGCCCCTGACGGCGCTCATCTGCCTGGCCGAGCGAGCGAAAATGTCGCTGATCCGGCGAGGGTCGCCTGAACTCCCGACTGACATTCAGGCCGTCTATCCGTTGACGGAATAGCCCATCGAATCTACCTTGAACGGATGCCCCGCGATGAGAACGAAACTGTCGCATGAGCCAATCGGCTGTCTTGAGCCTGTTCCAGGCGGGCGGGAGCGCAAACCGCCTGCTCTCCGACGACCGCCTCGCTCGGCAGGCCGCCGGGGGAGACCAGCGCGCCTTCGACGCGATCTATCGCCGCTATCACCAGAACCTCTACCGCTTCTGCCTGGCGATCGTTGGCGACCCCCAGGACGCCCAGGATGCGCTGCAGAGCACGATGGTCAAGGTGCTGCGGGCGCTGCCGGGAGAGGAACGGAAAATCGAGCTGAAGCCGTGGCTCTACCGTATCGCCCACAACGAGTCGATCGAGCTGCTGCGCCGCCGGCGCAGCACGGAGCAGATCGACCCCGAGCAAGTCGCCCAGGGATCCGGTCTGGCGGAGGAGGTGGCGCAGCGGGAGCGATTGCGACAGCTGATCTCCGACTTGGACGAGCTTCCCGAGCGCCAGCGTGGGGCGCTGGTCATGCGGGAGCTGGCGGGCCTCAGCTTCGCCGAGATCGGGACCGCGCTCGATACCTCCTCCTCCGTCGCTCGCCAGACCCTCTACGAGGCGCGCCTGAGCCTGCAGCAGATGGATGCTGGTCGTGAGATGAGCTGTGCCACGGTGACAAGGGCGCTCTCTGACGCCGACGGCCGCGTCACCCGACGGCGCGACATTCGTTCCCACCTTCGCACCTGCTCGAGTTGTCGTTGCTTCGGTGAGGAACTGGACGCCCGCCAGCACGACTTCGCAGCGATGGCACCGCTGCCGGCGCTCGCCGCGGCTGGGCTTCTACGCGGCGTCCTCGGTGGCCATGGCGGTTCTGGAGGCGGGCTGGCGGGGACGCTGGGCGGAGGAGCCGGCAAGGCGCTCGGCGCCTCGGCCCTAGTCAAGTCAGCGGCCGCGGTCGCGATCGTGGCGGCGCTCGGCATCTCCGCCGCGGACCGTGGCGGCCTGATCCACGTCCCCGGCCTGGGGGGCGACGGGGGTCCCCAGGCAGCACGAACTCAATTGCAGGCGCACGCCGTTCAGTCTGAGGGCCAATCGGCTGCCTCGGCCAAAGGGCGAGCGGCAGCGGCGGCCCGCCTCGAGGCAACTCATCCGGCGCTCGCAGCCGCGAAAGGCCTGACCGTGCTCAGACGGGTGGGGAAGACAAACGTCGGGAACAGCACCTCGTCGCCATCGCACGGCGCCTCCGCAGCTCACCCCCATGGCCGCGGCCACCCGAAGGAACACCCGGCCGCGGCCGGGCGCGGTCAGCGAAAGGCCGCGACCCACAAAAGCAGCGGCCATTCACCCAGCCACCCCACCCATCCAACCAAGCCTTCTCATCCGGTCCGCCCGTCCAACGCTGGCGCCAATAAGACCCCTCGCTTGCCGCCGCCGTCTCAAGGCTCCGGCCACGAAGTGCCGCCACGGACGTCCCCGACCCGGCACTCGGCTGACCCAGAAGCAACGCCTCCACTGGAATCCGGCAAGCAGCCCTGACGCGCCTGGGCGAGTTTGGCCTGACAAACGAGCGCTCCTCGCGTTTCAGCAGCAACGAAACCCAAAAGGGGCCCAATCGGGGCGCCAGGAATCGAAGGAGGCACGATGAAGCTCCACCTCAAGATCGCTTTGGTCCTCGGTGCGCTCGCCCTCGCGGCGGCGCCTGCGATGGCGATCGCCAACCAGTCCACAAATGGAAACGGACACGGTCAGGGCCACGGCCCTCAATACACGCCTGCCCCGACAACTCCGGGCTCCGGCGCCAGTCTGCCGGCAAAGGCAAAGGCCTACGGCCGCTACTGCCGGGGCGAAAGCAAGAAGCACGTCGCCGGTGAAAAGGGCACGGCGTTCAGCCGCTGCGTGACCGCTATGGCAAAGGCCGCTACGAACCAAAGTCTGAGCCCGGGCCAGGTCTGCAAGGGCAAGAGCAAAATGCACGTAAAAGGGGCAAAGGGAACTGAATTCTCCCGCTGCGTTTCGGCGGCGGCCAAGCTGAGGAAAGCTCAACAGGGCTGAGCCAACCTTCCGGCCCCGCCAGCCCACCTCGGCGGGGCCGGAAAGGTGCTCTTCGGGTCTTGGCCAGCGCTTCGGAGCCGTCGCGGAGCTGGCGCATCGTGATCAACCTCCGCCGGCGCGGATGGTGATCAGCCTGGCGAGCTCAAAGCCTGCCGCAGGCAATCGGTCACGGTCGCGGCTCGGGTCGCGACGATCATCTCATCGCCGGCGTAAATAAGCAGCTCCTGGAGTGCTCTGCCACCTTCGTTTGCGCGGTGTGCGCAGCAAGGCGAGCACGTCCCCACAGCACTGGCACTGGCAGGCTTGGTACCTCGGCTCCTACCCGGGCAGCGCCGATCTGGACCATCGGGTTCAACCTATGAAATGCCGGGGCGCTTGGAGGCCACGCCGAGAGCTGCCCCGATCCGGGCCAGCTGAGTCGCGTCTCCCCGGGGTTGGAGGTGCCGGCTCAACAGGTGTGGATCGGGGCGGCGCTCTTCACCACCTGAAAGGCGCTGCCCGGGATGCGCTTCAGCTGGTCGAGGTTTTCATCGTCCCAGCGGCGGTCGCTGGTTCCGCTGATGTACCAGTTGGAGCCGTTGTCGGCGACGATAAGTCCGTAGCGCTTGAGGGCGACGGCAATCGCCCTGGCGGCGCCGGTGAAGCCGGCGAGGGCGTAGCCGCGCCTCAACCGCAGGCGCAGGCCCATCGGCGGCGCGGCGGGGTCGGAGGTGTCGCCCGCGCAGTGCGATCCAGGGTGGACCCAGGCGTTGCGGGTGCTGTCGAAGGTGACGCGGATCGCGTGGTCGAGGCGTCCGGCGGTGGCTTCTTCGTAGCGGACCAGACCGGGAAAGATCGGCAGGCCGGCGGCGTCCGCGGAAGTCCATGAGTCGGGCCGCAGCACGGTCGAGCGGAGGTTCCATTCAACCCCGGAGTCGGCGCTCCAATGGGGACTGGGGCCGGATTTGTAGAAAGCTCGGTAGAGCTCGTAGAGCATGCAGTTGGAGCGGTCGACGACGAGGACGTGGCGGTCTCCTTCGCTGCGCTGGCCCCCCTCGATCGGTGCGCCTTGCGGGATCGGGAACGGGCCGCGGTCGCTTTCGCTGCCGTAGGCGGTGTAGTGGATTGGCAGCCTTCGCTGACCGGCTTCGACTACCGCATAGGGGAAGCCGTAGGAGCGGGGCGAGCCAAAGTCGGGGTGGAGGTGGTCGCCGCCGTGGGAGTCGATATAGGCGATGTAAGCGGCGGAGCGTGGGTCGAGCGGCGCTCTGGAGATGTTCTGGTTCCAGGCCGACTCGTTTGGCAGGGATGGTGCAGTGGCCGGCAGGGAGGCGGGGGGGACGGGGAAGACGGGGCAGGCGCCGAGGTTGGGGTAGGGGCCGAGCGCGCTGGAGCTTGCCGTTGTCGACTCGTTCGCCGCAGCGGCGCCGACGAGCGTTGTCAACGCCGCCAGCAGGGCGAGCGCGATGGGCGCGTACCGCCCGCGCCTCACGCCTCGGGCGAGCGCTCGCGGATCTGCAGGCGACCGATCGCGAGATCCTCGACCTCGAGCCTGGCAACCGAAGCGCGCCGGATCGACAGCCGCCCGACAGTGACCCGTCCGATTGCGAAGCCTCCCACGGCCGCCGCGCCCACCGCGAGCGCGCCGACTGCACTCGCCGCGCGCGCCTGCGCCCCGGTCATGGTCGCCGGGCGAAGCTCAGGCTTGAAGACTGCGATGGAGCCTAGCTTTCGCATTCCCCGTAACGGTAGCGCTCCAGCCCGCAGCAGAACCGCGTGGCGGCCGCTAGCTTGAAGCCCCGCGGTGGACGTAGCTCAATTGGTTGAGCTCCTGGCTGTGGTCCAAACGGTTGAGGCGCCAGAAGATCGTCGCAAATCCACCTGCAGAGCCGAGAGTGGGGACGGTTGGCAATTGGTTATCCCCAATCTGCCCCCAGTCGCTTCGACAAGGCGACTCGATAAGCTCCGCGCGCTCTACGTGGCGGCTGTAGTTCAACGGTAGAACCTCGCGTTGTGGTCGCGATAATGAGGGTTCGATTCCCTCCAGTCGCCTTTGGCGCGCCCATGATGCGTCCGTGCATTCCCTGCAGAAGACGCCCGTTCGGTGTCTGTCGATCCTCGCTATCGGCCTGATTGCTCCGGCGACGGCGAGCCTGGATTCCTGCCGGGCCGAGTTGTCCTCTGCAATCCGACGGCCTACGGCTCCAGACTCAGCGACAACCGGCCTTGACAAGATTCCGGAGTCCTGCACCACGAAGAGGACATTCAGAGAAATTACAGAACGTAGATTGAGATCGTCAGCGTATCTTTAGCGCTCGCCATAGAGTTAGAGTGCATTCCTAAACCCTTCCAAAGAAGGAGCCAGTCAGATATGGATTTAGTGAACGAAGCACGAGCAAAGATCGCAGAGGCGATCAGCGAGCTTGACAAAGAGAAGGCCCGTCTAGAGAGCGCTCTTAGGAGCCTCACCGGTAGAGCAGCACCCAAACGTCGCGGACGCCCGCCAGGACGCCCCAAAGCGTCTCCTGCGGCTTCTACGGCCACTCCCCCTAAACGTCGTAAACGTCGCGGACGCAAACGTTCCCGCAAAGGCGGTACCCGAGCCGATCATGCCGTCAGCCTCATTTTCGAGCAGCCGGGCCTCTCGGCTAGCCAGATCGCCAAAAAACTGAAAATCAAACCCAACTACCTCTACCGGGTCCTGGGCGACCTGGAGAAAGAGAAACGTGTTCGCAAAGAGGGACGGGCATACCACCCAGTCGTTTGACCTCGATCTGAGATCCGACACGAAGCCCGCTCATTCAGCGGGCTTTTGTGTTTCTGGAGGCGGTTCGATACCCGTCCCCTGGCTGACTACAGAAGGTCGAGTTTAATCTGTGGGCAGGTACATCGGCCGCCCTCCAGAGAGTGACCCCGTGTGGCAGAGGCCCGAGCACGGCGCGCGGGTAGCGGTTGTGGCCAGCTGTACAGCGAACCACAGCTGCGGCGAGCGCTGGCGGGCGGAAATCCGCCTGCCGGTCGCCGTCGGCTCGAGCGCCAAGGCCGAGACATGAGCGCCAAGAACCTGAGCCCGGTCGCAATCCTTACCGGGTGCACCCGTGGAGCGAAAGGGCGATCGTGAGGCGTTGGGCGGGCGAAGGTCAGGCTCACAGACATACACCGGGTTCAGACCGCCGCCAGAGTTGGGCCGGACCGGGCTGAGGTGTGCAGAGTCCGCTTCGCTGGGGTTTCTGGATTGAAGGTGAGGTCGGTGCATCGGATGGGGGCGAGACGATTGGGGACGGCGGCCGAGCCCGCCCATCCTGGAGAATGCAGGTATCGGCGAAGGGGCGACATTGCTGGCAGCCGAGGCCGAGGCCGGGGTGACCCCGGCCATCTCGGTGCGCGGCCTGCGCAAGTCCTTCGGCGAGATCGAAGCCGTGCGCGGCGTCAGCTTCGACGTTGAAGTGGGGGAGGTGTTTGGGTTTCTCGGGCCCAACGGAGCCGGCAAGACGACGACGATCAACATGCTCTGCACCTTGGCCAGGCCGAGCGGCGGTGGCGCGACGGTCGCCGGCCATGACGTGGTCGCTGAGCGCGATGACGTGCGCCGGCATATCGGTCTCGTCTTTCAGGATCCAACCCTCGACGGCTACCTGACCGCCGAGCAGAACCTGCGCCTGCACGCCGAGCTATACGGGGTCGAGCGCTCGCTGGTGGCGCCGCGGATGCGGCAGGTGCTGGAGATGGTCGGGTTGTGGGAGCGCCGCAGCGCACAGGTGATGACCTTCTCGGGCGGAATGCGGCGGCGGCTGGAGATCGCCCGGGGTCTGATGCACTCGCCCCGGGTGCTGTTCCTCGACGAGCCGACGATCGGGCTCGATCCGCAGACCCGGCGCTCGATCTGGAGCTATATCCGCCAGCTGCCGGAGAGCGAGGAGATCACGATATTCATGACCACCCACTACATGGACGAGGCGGAGTTCTGCGGCCGGATCGCGATCATGGATCACGGTGAGATCGTCGCGCTCGACTCGCCCGAGGCCCTGAAGGAGCAGGTTGGCGCAGACCGGATCCGGATCGAGACCGATGACGACGCGGCTGCAATCGAGGAGATCCGGGAGCGCTTTGAGATCGAAGCGATGGTCTCCGAGGGGGCGGTGGCCTTCGCGGTGCCCGAGGGAGAGCAGTTCGTGCCCCGTCTCTTCGCTGAGCTGGGGGTCTCGATTCGCTCTGTCAGCGTCGCTCGCCCGACCCTCGATGACGTCTTCATGTCCCACACCGGGACGACGATCCGCGACGCGGAGGAGTCCCACGACACGGTGCGGAGCCGGATCACCGCGCAGATGATGGGCGGGGGGCGCTGATCAGCGCGCCGCCGAGCGGGACTGCCGTCGCGACGGAGCGCCCGCAGCAGGTGGTCACGGTGTCGGTGTCAGCGCGCAGCTGGCGCAGCGAGCTGCGGGCGATCAAGGTCGTCTGGCGACGAGAGTTGATCCGCTTCTCGAAGGATCGGTTGCGAATTGTCACCTCGCTGATCCAGCCGCTGCTCTTCCTCTTCGTGCTTGGCTCCGGACTCCAGCAGCTCTCGGCGGCAAGCACCCACGGGGTCGACCTGAAGACCGAGCATGTCCCGCTCGTCGTGGAACTTCGGCGGCGGTCCCAATCTGACGATCACACAGTAACGGTCTCACGCACCTCCTCGGTAGCGGGGCTGGGTGGAGAATGAGCACCAACCTCCCGCTCAACCGCGACGGCGAGCTTGCCCAGATCGCGGTAGCCAACAACTCGTCGGAACTGGCGCTCTGCCTCGAGCATCCCGGCGGCGGTCCAGCGCAGCGCCATCTCCCCGTCGCGCCAGCGCTTGACGTTGCGCGAGCTGCGCCTCACGCACTCGATCATCGACTCGCAGGGGTTGCTCGACTCCAGCGTCTGCTTCAGCTTGCCCCCGATCCCCAGGCGGGTCACGGTGAGCGTCTCGGCCATCCCCTCGCGCAGGGAGGCGGCGGCTCCGGGGTGAGCGCGCTCCAGCTCGGTGGCGAGTCCTTCCAGGCGCTCCAGGGCGAGGTCATGGTCGCTGAGCGCCCAGGCGCTTCGCAGCCGGCGCCTCACGCTCGCTCGCTCGCGCTCAGGCAGGTGCTCGACTACGTTTCGTTCCTTGTGACGAACGCAGCGCTGCACCGGGGTCCTCACCCCGAGCACATCGCGCACCGCCTTATGGAGCGCCTTGGCGCCGTCGAGCACCACCAGCACACCCTGCTCGGTGTCAAGGCCGCGATCAACGAGGTCACTGAGTAGGGCGGCGACCACGGTCGAGTTCTCCGTCGATCCCTCCCAGAGCCCCAGCGGTACCTTGACTCCCTCGGTGCTGATCCCCAGGGCGACGACGTTGGTGCGGCCCTTGACCTCCAGCCCGTCGACCATCAGCGCCGCCAGGCGGACGTCGTCAAGGCGGCGGCTCATCAGCTCTTCCAGGTTCTCGCGGGTGCGGGCGACGAAGCTGCGGCTGAGCGCCGATCGCGAGGTCGAGCTCGAGGCGTCCTCGAGCTCTTCTCCGACCGGCTCCCGGGTGCGCTCAAAGCGCCGCGTGGAGACGCCGGCGAGCATCTGCTCGAGCACAACCCGGGTGAACGGGTCGCGGTCGGCGAAGTGCCCGTAGGTGGAGAGCTCCACCTCCTCGGCGCCGTCGGCGCTTCGGACCCGGGGGCGCTTGACGGTGACCCTGCGGGCGCCGAGCGTGACCTGGCCCTCATCGTGGCCGTGGCGCACGGCGCTTCGCTCGGGGTTGTGACGGCCCTTCGGGCCGACGACCTCATCGACCTCGGCCTCCATCAGCTCGGCAAGCACGCCGAGGCCGACCCCGACGCTGAGCGCCAGCAGTCCCTCCTTCGCCTGCCCAGCGAGCTCTCCCAGTGCCTCTCGAACCTGCTCTGGCAGGTTCTCGAAGCTAGCTTCCTCGGCCGCGACCGCGGCCTTCGTTACGGTGTTCATTGGCGGTTCCTCCTGTCTCGTAGTGGACTTCAAGCGCCCAGAACGCTCCCAACGGGAGCGGACGGGGCGGGAGGGACCGCCGTTTCAAGTTCTACGGGCTACGGGACATGCTCTGAAGACCTTCATCTACCCGGGGGTTCTCTGCATCTCGGTGATGTTCATCGCGATGTTCTCGGCGGCCTCGATCGTCTGGGACCGCGAGTTCGGCTTTCTGCGGGAGATGATGGTGGCGCCAGTGCGGCGCAGCTCGATCGTGATCGGCAAGTGCTTCGGCGGAGCGACCGTCGCCAGCCTGCAGGGCGTGATCCTGATCCTGCTGGCGCCGGCCGTTGGCGTTCCCTACAGCGCCTCGCTGATCCTCGGCATCTTCGTCCTCCAGCTGCTGCTGGCCTTCAGCATCACCGCCTTCGGCGTGATGGTCGCGGCGCGGGTGACCCAGATGCAGTCCTTCATGGGCCTGATGCAGATGATCGTGATGCCGATGTTCTTCCTCTCCGGCGCGCTCTTTCCGGTCACCAACCTGCCCGGCTGGCTCGCCTTCCTCAATCGCATCGACCCGCTCACCTACGCGGTCGAGCCAATGCGCAGAATCGTCTTCAGCCACATCAACCTCAGCGCAGAAGCCGAAAAGGCACTCAACCCGGGCATCACCTGGTTCGGCTGGCAGGTCCCCACCGCCTTGGAGATCGCTACCGTCATCGGCCTGGGCCTGATCATGCTGGCAATCGGGATCTGGGAGTTCAACCGGGGGGAGTAGCCGAGCTCCCCTCCAGGCTCAGCCCACCGCAGGCTCCCGCCGAGCTCTGCCGGACGGTTCCCCATCTCAGGCCGCGTGCCGGTCAGCGGCGCCCGGCGAGCACCCACGCGCGCCTTGCTCGCGCTGGCGCCACATAGGGATTGCCGTGGAAGCGAACCATGACGCGCACGCCGACCCGCCGGCGTGGCTTCAGGCGCCGCAGGATCATCTGGGTTGCGAAAGTGCAGTTCGGCTGGACCGGTACGAGCCTTGCCGCCACCAGGCGCCTGTGGCGGAGGAAGGCGACCGAAACGCTCCCCGTGCATCGCGCCGATTCCAGCAGCGATTTCGCCCCCTTCAGGCGCCCCGTGGTGGTGAAGACGTAGGGCCTGCTCACGGCCCTGCGGGGCGAGGTCCTGGCCCGCAGGTGGACGATCCTCTTGCGCAGGGGCAGGGTGACGAAGGTGGCGTCGCTGCCGTAGGAGATGACCCCCCCGTGCAGGGCCACGATCCGGTAGTGGAAGGCGGTTCCCGGCGAGAGGCCATCGATCGGCTGGGAGACCTGCACCGACCCGTGTCCGGGGGTGACCGAGGCGCCGAACGTCTCGCTCCCGTAGGCGCTGGTCAGCCCGTATTGGAATTTGTAGGTGGTCGCCTCCCCGTTGGGGTCCACGACGCCGGTCAAAGTCGCATAGCGGAGCCCGATCTGGGTGGGGGCCCCGGTGACGACGCCCGGGGGCGGGTGACCCGTCGTCTTGAAGGCCCGATCGGTGCCGCTGGCTGCCCCCGAAACGTTGGATGCCACGACTCGATAGTGGTAGACGGTGCCCGGAAGCAGGCCGCCGACCCTCTCCTTGGCCGCGCCTGCTGCACTGCCGTTGCCGGCGTACCTGAGGGGGCTGGAGGAGCCGTAGCTGGTGGTGAGGCCCCATTCGAAGCGGTAGTGAGTCGCGGCTCCGTTGGGGTTGATCGTCGCGTGCAGGAGGGCTGAGGAGGAGCTCACCGAGGACGCGGCACCGGTGGCGAGGGTGGGCGAGGACGCGCCCCAGGCCAGGCTGGCGGGAAATACCGCTATAACCGCAGCGAGTCCGACGAGAAGCATCTTGGCCTTGGAGTTCATCTCTGCCTCCCCCAGTTTGACCCAACTCCATGCCCCTGCATGGGGTCTGATTACCCACTTTTAACCGAGTGGGAGGCGAAAAGTTGCGGCCCGTTCCGGCGTTTAGGTTCCCTCGCCCGGTTTGCCGATCCCGATCGGGATCGCTCTGGCGCTCTTCGGCAGCTTCGCGATCGTCGCTCCGATGACCCTCGCCGTGCTGCCGCTCAACCTATTGCTTGCCGGGGTGATGTACCACTTCAGCAAGCGCTCCCTCCAGGAGGTCGGCCTCAAGGCGCGCCGCAACCGGCTCGGCTACCTGCTCACCTACCAGCTGTTCATGTCGCCGGTATCGGTCGCCGGTTACGCGCAGGATCTGTTCGGCGCGGCACGGCGCTGGTAGCCCCGCCGCCCAAGTCGGCCAGGGGCTCGAATCCAATCGTTGGCTATTCCCGGGCTCTGGAGCGGCCCGATAGGCAAGCTCTGTGGAAATCGACTCCCTCGCCCGGCAGCAGGGGCGCGTCGAATGGAGTCGAAACAGGGCGCATGGAACGAACGCTCGACATTGGCGCGACCCTGAGCGAGGTCTTCTCCACCTATCGCTCCCAGGCGGGGGTGCTGCTGCCCGCGGCGTTTTGGCTCTTCCTGGTCGTCGCCATCATCGACGGCCTGATATCGACCAACCTGGCGCTGGTTCCAATTGCCCTCGCGGTCAGCGTGATCGCGGCGACCCTGTATCAGGGCATGGTCGTGGGTTTGGTGCGAGACGTCCAGGAAGGTCGCCGCGACTCCTCGACCGGCGAGCTGATGCGCTCGGCGGTTCCGGTGATCGGGCCGCTGATCGGCGCCAGTCTTCTTTTCGCCCTGGGCGTCGGTATCGGCTTCGTGCTGTTCGTCATTCCGGGACTGATCCTGCTGACCATCTGGTACGTGTTCGCGCCGGTGATCGTGGTCGAGCGCACCGGCGTGCTCGCCGCCTTCGGCCGCTCGCGCGCGCTGGTCCGCGGTGACGGCTGGCGGGTCTTCGCAGCGATCTTCGTCGTCTTCATGGTCACCGCGATCGCTGGGCTTTTGCTCTCCGCGATCGGGGCGAGCATCGCCAGTGGCGCCATCGTGCGAATCGTCTTCAGCGCGATCGCCTCAACCCTGACCGCGCCGATCGAGGCCCTTCTCGCCTCGGTGCTCTACTTCCGCCTGCGCGCGATCAGGGACGCCGCGGGTCCCCAAGGCGCCGATCCGGGCACCCCACCGGCACCTCCGGGCCCAGCGGCGGTCTAACCGATCCCGATCAGCTCGACTCGGTACCCGTCTGGGTCGCGGACGAAGCAGATGCGAGCGCCCTCGGTGCGGCCGCCGGGGCGGTAGGGGGGCTTCTCGGGGTCGATGCCCTCGGCGGCGAGGCGCTCCAGCGCGCCATCGAGGTCCTCGACGCCGATCGCGATGTGGTTATAGCCCGTGCCGAGCTCATAGGAGTCGACGCCGTGGTTGTAGGTCAGCTCGAGGCGGGGGTCCTCACCCGGCATTCCCATGAACACGTTGATCGCCTCATCGCCGATCGGCATCCTGGCTACCTCCTCGAAACCCAGCTTCTCGTAGAAGGCGACCGAGCGGTCGATGTCGCCGATCCGGTAGCAGGTGTGGAGATAGGCCGCCACTCGCGCCGCCAAGGCTATCGCGACGGTGCTCTCCCGCTCGGCATCTGGCCCGGGTCCCGTTCGTCGTTCAGGGGTGGGCCGGTGGCGGTGGGCTGGGGTTCGGCGCCGTCCCGCTGGGTCCGCACGAACCAGACGGCTCCGATGATGGTCAGCACGCAGGCGACGTAGAAGTTCAGCCTCAGGCCGAAGATGTAGTGGGCCGGGTCGACTCGTATGGACTCCTCGAAGATGCGGAAGGCCGAATAGCCGGTGACATAGAGGGCGAAGAGCCCAGGCGCCCTGATCCTCCGGTGGTGTCCCAGCCAGACGAGAAACGCGGCGAGGCTGAGGTTCCAGATCAGCTCGTAGAGGAAGGTGGGGTGGAAGGTCGCGTAGCCGGCATAGCCCGCAGGCCGATGGGCCGGGGATATCTGCAGTGCCCACGGTAGGTTGGTGGGCCCGCCGAACAGCTCCTGGTTGAAGTAGTTGCCGATCCGACCGACCGCCTGGCCAACCAGCAGCGCCGGTGCCGCCGCGTCCATGAAGGGGGACGGAGAGACCCCGGCGCGGCGCAGCCGCCAGATTCCCACCGCCCCACCGAGGGCGATGCCCCCCCAGATCCCCATGCCGCCGTCCCAGACCGCGAACGGCCCCCACCAATGCGGGGGGACCAGGTTTGAGCTGGTGATGTCGAAGTAGATCCGCCCCCCGATCAAGCCGGCCGGGAAGCCCCACATCGCTACCTCATAGACCAGCTCTCGCGAGCCGCCGATCGTCTCCCAGCGGCGGATGGTGATGAAGATCGCCAGCCCCAGAGCGATCACATACATCAGCCCGTAGACGTGGACTTCGAAGGGCCCGAGCGCAATGCCGCTGGACGACGGGCTGGGGATCGAGGCGAGCATCGTGGGGATTGTCCCTGACCGCGGCCTCAGCCCGGCGAGCTGAGATCGGCCGCCAGGCCCGAGACTCCCTGTCCGCCCTCGATCTCGTAGCGGTCCAGTTCATCGGGGAGGTTGCGGCTGGCGTAGCCAGGTTTCTCGGTCACGGCTCCGGTGTAGCCGGCCGCGCGCACGGCGGCGATCGTCGCGCTGTCATAGATGCTCGACGGGTAGCAGAAGTTGTGCGAGGGCACGTGGTAGGTGCGCTGCAGGAACTTGCGGGAGCCGGCCACCTGGTAGGTGAGTTCGGCGCCACTGATGCTCGTCAGGTCCGGGTGGGTGGCCGAGTGGGAGTCGACCTCCCAGCCCTTGGCGATGATCGGTTTGATGTAGGGCGGGGTGAGATGTTCGACGGTGATCTCGAAGAGCACCGCCGGCCAGCCGTACCTGTCCAGCACCGAGGGGGCGAAGCGAACCTGGGCCGGGTAGCCATTATCGAAGGTGATCACGATCGGTTTCTTGGGCAGCGTCCCGTGTTCGTACCAGGCGTGCTCCACCTCGTCCAGGGTCACGCCCTCATAACCGCTGCGGGCCAGCCAGGCCATCTCTTGGCGAAATTCACGCGGTGAGACGTAGAGGCCCGGGTAGGCCTCGGTGGGCGGCGGGGTGCCGAGCGCGTGGTAGACGAGGATCGGCACCGGTCCGGTGTGGGGCTTCCAGCCGGGCTGCGGGCGCGCGTTGCGGACCAGCTCCGAATGCGGCTGGGGGGTGCGGGAGCCCTGTGAGGTTGGCGGCCGCGATGCCCGGGCGCCGGTTTTGTCCCCGACGCCCCCTCGCTCCAAAATCTTCAGCCCCGCCAGCACGACCAGGGCGAGGAGGGCAACGACGGCGATCAGTCGCCGTCGCCGCCTGAGGCGGTGACGGCGGGCTTCCGCGCGCCGCTCCCGCAACAGATCGGGGGGGTAGTCGTCCGTGGCGGATCGCAGCCTAAGGTTAAGCGCCGTTTGGGGCGTTTCTCGGGCGCGGTCGCCGTCTCGGCTTTCGCCCAGCTCTCGCCTCACGGGTAGGGCATCGCCAGATCGGGCGAGTCAGGCCCAATTCAACCGCGCCCTGCGGGCGCTGAGAGCGCTCAGCGTGGTTGAGACTCAACCGGCTTTGAGTGAGACCTCGCGCTCGGAGGTCGTCTTGGCGGCGAGGTCCTTCCGCAGCATTCCGAGGCCGAGCAGGCCGCCGAGGCCCGGGACCCAGAATGCGATCGCGTGGTAGACGAGCACCGCCGCCGCCGCGTGGATCGGAGAGATGCCGTAGATCACGAGGGTGGTGACCAGACCGCCATCGAGCACCCCGACGCCGCCGGGGACGGGGATCAGGTTGGCCAGGTAGCCGATGATGTAGGCGAGGGTCAGGGGCGCGAGCGGCGGGTGCTCACCGAGGGCGGCAAACACCGCCCAGAGGACGGCGAGGTCAAAGAGCAGGTAGCCGGCCGAGCCCAGCAGGCGCCAGCTGGGTCGCCGCAGCGCGTACTCCGCCTCGCGGATGCCTTCGATCAGGTCGCTGATCCATGCCCGCCCGCCGGGACGGGACATCCGGCGCGGTTGGCGAGCCGGAAGCGCCAGGACGACTCCCGTCACCAGGCAGCCGGCGAGGATCGGTGAAACCGCCCGCAGGAAGTCCTCCGGACCCTCCGAGATGCCGGTGACCAGCAGCGCCCCGGCCGCGATCATCGCGGCGACGCTGGCGGCGCTGGTGATGAAGAAGAGGGCGCTGGAGCGCTGGAGGATCGAGCGTGTGGACATGCCGGTGAGGTGCATCAGCCAGCCGCCGATCGCGAGCCCGCCGACCCCTCCGGCCGGCAGCAGCACGCCGGAGGCCAGCTCGGTCCAAGCGAGCCGGCGGGCCTGGCGAGCCGCGAGGGGTGCGAAGAACAGGCGGAAGACGACGACGAAGCTGGCGCAGGAGAACAGCTCGAAGGCGATGGCCACCGCGATCCAGGCGGGGTTCATGTGGTCGATGTCCCGCAGCACTTCGCGCAGCGGCGGGATCGCCAGCAACATTCCGAGGATGAAGACCCCCAGAAGCGCCGCAATGACCAGGCGACGCACGACGCCGCGGCGATCGATCGGTGCTGGCGCGCTCACAGCCGCCAGTAGTGGCCGACGTGGGCAGCCGCCCTGGAGGTGAGGTGGGAATCGGGCGCGGCGGCGCTCGCCTGGCCATCGCCGCCGAGGGCGGCGAGGACCGCCGCCACGCACTCGGCCAGGGTGGCCGGTTCATAGCCACCCTCGAGCACCGCTCCCACCGGAACTTCAAGGCCCCGGGCCATGTCGCGGATCTGTCGGGCCATCTGCGCGAACGATGCCGTCTGCAGTCGGCAGTTGGCGAGGGGGTCCTCGACGTGGGCGTCAAAGCCGGCTGAAATCAGAATCAGATCGGGCCCGAACTCGGTGGCGGCCGGCACCACGATCTGCTCGAGCAGCGAGAGCCATAGCTCCTGATCGCAGCCGGCCGGCACCGGCAGGTTGATCGTGTAGCCCTCCCCAGGACCTGAACCGGCGTCCTCGATCGGGCCGCTACCGGGGTAGATCCCCGCCTGGTGGATGCTTACGAAGAGGACGTCGGAGCGGCGCCGGAAGGCCTCGGCAGTGCCGTTGCCGTGATGGACGTCCCAGTCGAGGACGAACACCCGCCGGGCCCCCAGCTCCTGGATAGCCAGCTCGGCGGCCACCGCGACGTTGTCGAAGAGGCAAAAGCCCATCGCCCGGTCGGGTTCGGCATGGTGGCCGGAGGGCCGCACGGCGCAGAACCCGGCCCGGCCCTCGCCGCGGAGCAGCGCGGCGGTCATCGCGAAGGCCCCGCCGGCGGCGTGCAGCGCGGCGCGGTAGGAGGCCTCGCCGACGAAGGTGTCGGCGTCGATCGCGCCGCCGCCGGCCAGGCAGAGGTCACGGATCGCCTCCACGTGGCGGCGGGTGTGCACCAGCTCGAGCTGGGATTCCTCGGCCGCCGGCGCCTCGCGCCGCTCCCACCCGAGCCAGTCTCGCGCGGCCAGCTCCCGCCCGATCGCGAGCAGCCGCTCCGGGGTGTCGGGATGCTGGGGCATGTGCGCCCGCGGGTCGTGCTCCAGGCAGGCCGGATGGCTGAAGTAGAGCGCCGGCCCTGCGGCGGCGGGCGCCTGCGGATCGTCCGACATTCTCTGAATGTACGCGTGGAGGCGGGCTGCCATCGCCGCGCGGGAGCCTTCACCCCGACCAGCTGGAGGCCGGCGACCTTCTGCGCGATGGCTTGACCGCCCATCTGCTCTCGCTGCGAGCCGGCGGGGAGGACATCCTGTTTGAGTTCTTTGAGTCCTACACCCAGTTCGCGCACGTTTCGCTTCTCCTCGCCGAAGTTGAGCCGCGAATCGCAGTGCCGGGCGAGGCCGATGGGCGGGGTGGCGCCGGACCCGATCATCGCCTACGGTTGTGGGTGAGGATGGGATTCGACACCTACCACGAGCCTCCCGATGAGCTGCCCGCCGAGACCCGGAGCTTCGCCCGGATGTGCGCTTCACTGACCGAGGAGGCCGAGGCGATCGGTTGGTACGAGCAGCGCCTCGCGGTGGAGACCGACCCCGATGCGCGGGCGGTCATGCGCGACGCCCAGGGGGAGGAGTTCAAGCACTTCGCCATGGACCTTGAGTTCCTCCTGCGCCGCACCCCGAGCTGGCGCGCGATCGCGGAAGGCGTTCTCTTCCGCTCCGGAGGGATCGTCGAGCACGGGGAGCAGGCGGAGGCCGAGGCGCTCGATGGTGGTGCCGGCGATGAGTCTGCCGCCGCTGATGACTCCGGCTCGCTGGGCATCGGAAGTCTCATCGGGGCGGCACGGTGAACCATCTGCTCCGATCGCTTGCTCCGATTACGGACTCCGCCTGGGACCTACTCGACGAGGAGGCCCGCGAGCGCCTCACCGGCGCCCTCGCCGCGCGGCGGTTGGTCGACTTCTCCGGCCCCCACGGCTGGCAGCATTCTGCGGTCAACCTTGGGCGTGTCGCCGGGGTGAGAACCGCTCCCGCCAAAGGCGTCAGCGGCTGGCAAAGGCAGGTACTTCCGCTGGTCGAGTTGCGCGCCGGATTCTCCCTCGCCCGGGAGGAGCTCCGCGGTCACGATCGCGGAGCGGTCGATGTCGATCTCGCCGAGCTCGACGACGCAGCGCAGCGCATGGCGATCGCGGAGAACGTCGCCGTCTTCCACGGCTGGGCTAGCGCCGGCCTCTCTGGGATCGCCGAGGCCGCGCCGGGCAAGCCGATCGCCCTGGGGAAAAGCGCCGAGGCCTATCCCCGCTCGGTCGCCGGCGCGGTCGAGCGGTTGCTGCGTCGCGGGATCGGCGGCCCCTACGGCCTCGCACTCGGGCCCGACGAGTTCACCCGCGTGAGCGAGACCGCCGAGCACGGCGGCTACCCGCTGCTCGATCACCTGGGCAAGATCCTCTCCGGCCCGATCGTCTGGGCGCCGGGGGTCAGGGGCGCGGTCGTCCTCAGCATGCGCGGAGGGGATTTCCTCTTCGACTCAGGCCAGGACCTCGCGATCGGCTACGAGGGCCACGACGACGCGGTCGTGCGCCTCTACCTTGAGCAGAGCTTCGCCTTCGTCGTGGCCACTCCCGAGGCCGCGGTCTCACTCAGCTCCTGAGCGGCGCCGCGCCTGAGAGTCTTGGGCGATGACCCCTTGGAAGCTCCCTCTGCTCGTCGCCGCGATCGCTGTCCCGATCGTGCTCGCCTTCCTCCTGGGAGGGCCAGGGGTAGGGGTCGCGATCGGGGCCCTCGTCGCGGTGGGAATCGTCGTCGTCGCGGTCGCCCAGCGCCCTCGCGGCCCGATCGCCTCGGCACCGTCGCGGGACCACCGCCCCCACCTCCTGGTGGTCCTCAGCCGCCCGGTGGAGGAGGCCAAGGCCGTCCAGGCGATCGCCGCCGAGGCGATGGGGGAGGGCTCGGTCGCCGAGGCGGAGGTCCTCGTCCTCGCGCCCGCACACGTCGGCTTCCTCGACCGCTGGGCCTCGGACCTGGAGACCGCCCGCCGCGAGGCCCAGCGGAGCCTGGTGATCACCGTGGCCTCGCTGGCCAAGGCCGGCGTCGGCGCCGAGGCAAGGGTCGGCGATGAAGACATCGTGCAGGCGGTCGAGGATCAGCTGCAGAGCTTCCCCGCCACCGTTGTGGTCCTGGTGACCTGCAGCGGCGAGGAGGATCCGGCTGCCAGCGAGGCCGCACGCGAGCTGGAATCCCGGCTGGAGGCCGAGTTTCGCCACATCGTCGTTTGAACCGGCGGACTCAGGCCGCCCCCAGCCCTTCGAAGAAACCCTCGCCGGCGATTCCCAGAGGAAACCGTGTCCACCCTGGCGCCAGGGAAGGAGCGGTGGTGACTGGACCCCGCTCATCGGTCCACCCCGCATGAGAGTCCGGGGTTGGTCTGTGTTGAGTATCGCTCCTGCTCGCCGCCTCGCGTAGCGAACCCGGAGGGCGAGCGGAGTGAGGCGGCGAAGCGCTCGGGCGACATCATCCCGAGCGCCGAGTGTGGATGGTTGGCGTTGTAGTCGGTGCGCCAGTCGGCGGCCAGCACCTGGGCCTCCTCCAGGCAGGTGAAGACCTCGGTGTTCAGCAGCTCATCGCGAAGACGGGCGTTAAAGGACTCCACGTAGGGGTTCTGCCAGGGCGAGCCCGGCTCGATGTAGGCGGTGGCGGTGGCGCCCCGACGACACCATTCGCGCAGCACCGCGGCGGTCAGCTCGGGGCCGTTGTCGGCGCGGATGTTGGCGGGAGCGCCGCGCTCGCCGGCGAGGCGCCCCAGCACGGCCACCGTCTCCTCGGCGTCGATCGAGCGATCGACCTCGATCGCCAGGGCCTCGCGGGTGAACTCATCGACGACGTTTAGGAACTTCAGCTCGCGCCCGTCTGAGGTGGCGTCATGCTGGTAGTCAAGTGCCCAGACGTGGTTGGGGAACTCGGCCTTGAGCCGCTCTGCTGCAGTGGTGGACTCGCCCAGTCGCCGGCGCTTCTTGGCCTTGGCAGGCACGCGCAGGCCCTCGGAGCGCCAGATCCGCTGCGAGCGCTTGCGGTTCAGCGAGAGGCCTTCTGTGAGCAGCTGGGCGTGGGCGCGGCGGTAGCCCCAGCGGGGCCGGTCTTCGGAGATCTTGCGCAGGCGGGCTCGCAGAGCCTCCTCGTCGGGGGCCACCTGCGGGAAGTAGCGCTGCGTGGAGCGGTTCTGGCCGGTGATCCGGCACGCCCGACGCTCAGAGAGGCCGAGGCGGTCCACCAGCATGCGGACCGCCTGGCGCCTCCTGGCCGGGCTCAGAATTTTCCTTTGGCGATCTCCTTGTAGGCGCGGATGTCGAGCGTCTGGTCGGCGACGATCTGCTTCAGCTCGCGGTTCTCCTTCTCGAGCTCCTTTAACCGCTTGACGTCGGCGGCCTTCATCCCGCCGTACTGGTTGCGCCAGCGGTGCAGGGTCTGCTCGGAGACCTCCAGAGCCTTCGCCGCCTCCCCTACGGTCTTTCCCTCCGAGAGCATCTGCTCTGCGGTGCGCAACTTGCGGATGATCTGTTCTGGGGTGTGCTTTTGTCTCTTCACCTGCTTGCGTCCTCCTTTGCCAATTGTCGCGGGCGGAAAGGACTCTCAAACAGGGCGGACCGATTTCAAGGGGGCATGCCAGTGGAGTTACCGCGTCGACCCCCGCTCCCGAGGCCGCCGGCCAGCTCCTGGCTGCGTGGTCAGCTGTCCTCGCGCACGCCGCCCATCTCGGTGAAGACTGCGGTGGGGCCGCCGTCCTCGCGCTGCTCGTCAGCGATCACGTGGGAGACGGCGTTGATCAGCGCCAGGTGGGTGAAAGCCTGGGGAAAGTTGCCGAGGTGTCTGCCGCTCTCAGCGTCCAGCTCCTCGGCATAGAGGTCGAGCCCACCAGCTGCCTCCAGCAGCCGCTCGCAGAGGGCGCGCGCGCGCTGGGGCTGGCCGATCTCTGAGAGCGCCGAGACCAGCCAGAAGGAGCAGATGAGGAAGGTGCCCTCCTTGCCGCTCAGCCCGTCGTCGGTCTCGTGAACCTTGTAGCGGAGGACGAGGCCGTGCTCGGTGAGCTGGTCGGCGATCGCTTCTACCGTGGCGCAGATCCGCGGGTCATCGGGTGGGAGGAAGCGCAGCAGCGGGATCAGCAGCAGGGAGGCGTCGAGGGCATCGGTTTCGTAGTGCTGGCGGAAGATCCCGCCGCGCACGCCGCGCTCGAGGATCTCCTGGCGGAAGCGCTCCGCCGTCTTTTCCCATTCGGCCGCGATCTCCTCCAGGCCGACGCCGGCGGCGAGGCGGGCACCGCGGTTCACCGCCACCCAGATCATCAGCTTGGAGGAGACGTAGTGCTGGGGGGCGCCGCGTGACTCCCAGATTCCCTGGTCGGGCTGGGGCCAGGCGGCGATCGCGGCCTCCACCTGGTAGCGGATCAGCTCGCGGTCGGCGGGAGTGCCCGAGCCGCGCAGCGCTTTCTCGTGCAGGTAGATCGAGTCGAGCAGGGCGCCCCAGACGTCGTTCTGGCGCTGGTCGAAGGCGCCGTTCCCGATGCGAACCGGCTTTGAGCCGAGGTAGCCGCTCAGGTGGTCGAGGGTCTTCTCGGTCAGCTTCTTCTCGCCGCCGATCCCATACATGATCTGCAGATCTGGATCCTTGCGACAGACGCCGACTATGAAGCGCATGAAGTCGCGCGCCTCCTGATCGAAGCCCAGCGTGTGCAGCGCCCAGAGGCTGAAGGTCGAGTCGCGTATCCAGCTGAAGCGGTAGTCCCAGTTACGCTCGCCGCCCGGCGTCTCCGGCAGCGACGTGGTGGGCGCCGCGACGATCGCCCCGGTTGGCGTGTAGGTCAGGCCCTTGAGGACCAGGGCCGAGCGCTGCAGGTGGATGCGCCAGGGATGGTCGGGGAAGTCGCCGTCGCGCAACCAGTCGCGCCAGAACTCTTTGGTCGACTCCAGCCGCTCGGCGGCCTCCGGTGCGCTGCGGGGCCCGCCCCGCTCACCCTCGCCCCAGGACACTGCGCAGAACCCATTTTCGCCCTCGCGCAGCCGCAGTCGGCCGCGGGCGCCGCCGTCATCCAGGGTGAGGTCCATGTCGCTGGTAAGGCTCAGCTCGATGCCATCGCCGAGGGCGCTCGCCTCCCCCAGCTTGCCGCCGGTCCAGGCGGCCTCTTCCAGCCCGTAGCCAAATTGGGGCAGGCACTCCATCTCCATCTCGACCTCCCCGTCAATGCAGGTGATCAGCCGCAGCAGCGAGTGATCGGAGTCGTGTGCGGTCTGGGGGCGGGAGCCCTTGCCGTCCTGTGTCGCCCACTCGGCGATGGTCAGCGCGTCGTGGACCATCACCCAGCCGGTTTCGGTAACCCAGGTCGTCTCCACGATCAGCGTGCCCGGCTCATAGCGGCGGCTGATCGGCACGATCACCCCGCGCGGCGCCAGCGCGAAGTGACCGGCGCCGCGGTCGAGGATCGCGGCGAAGGCGCTGGGAGAGTCAAAGCGGGGCAGGCAGAGCCACTCGACGGCGCCGGAGAAGGAGACCAGCGCGCTGGTGTGGCAGTCAGAGAGGAAGCCGTAGCTCCCGATCGTCGGGAAGCGGTGGTCGCGAACGCTCAAGGGCTGGCAAGCTACCAGCGCGTGTCACCGTTGGACAGGACAAGGGCCTGGCTGGTCACCGGCCCGCTCGGGCGGGGGATCTCCTTCGCGATCGACTTCGCGGCGGCGCTGCGCACGGGGCTCACGCGGCGACGGTAGCCCACCGCTGCGGTCCGTCTACTAGGGTCAGGCCAAGAGATGGAGACCTCCGTCACAGAGCTTCCAGACTCGCGCGCGCGGGTCGAGGTGGAGGTCCCCGCCGCCGACGTTGATCGCGCCATGCAGCGCGCCGCCCGTGCCCTGGCGCGGGAGATGCGGATGGCGGGCTTTCGCAAGGGCAAGGCGCCGCCCTCGCTCGTAATCCAGCGACTCGGCTTCGGCTCGGTCCTGGAGGAGGCGATCCGCGAGGCGCTGCCCGAGTGGTATGAAAGGGCGCTGCTTGACTCCGGCCTCAGCTCGGTCGGCGATCCCAGCATTGAGATCGTCTCCACGCCCCAAGCCGAGGGCGATCCGCTGGAGTTCAAATTCGAGGTCGGGGTGCGCCCGGCCGCGACGCTCGGCGACTACCGGGGCCTGGAGGTGGGCCGGGCGGAGGCGGAGGTCCCTGATGACCTCCTCGAGCGCGAGATCGAGCGGATCCGCGAGAGCTTCGCCAGGCTCGAGCCGGTGGAGCGCGCGGCGGCGGAGGGTGACGCGCTCCTTCTCGACTTCGAGGGGACGATCGACGGCAAGGCCTTCAAAGGGGGTAAGGCAACGGACTACCTGATGGAGCTGGGCGCCGGGCAGATGATCGAGGGTTTCGAGCGCCAGCTCGCGGGGGCCAGGGCCGGCGAGGGGCGCAGGGTCGAGGTCAGCTTCCCCGCCGACTACCAGGCGGAGCATCTCGCCGGCCAGGGTGCCGTCTTTGCGGTCGAGGTCAAGGAGGTGCGGGAGAAGGTCATGCCCCACCTCGACGATGAGTTCGCCTCCGAGGCATCGGAGTTCGACACCCTGGAGGAGCTGCGCGAGGACATCCGAGCCAGGCTGGGCGAGGCGGTGGGAGAGCGAATCGAGCAGGACTTCCGCATCGCCGCGCTCGATGCGGCGCTGGCCAACGCCAGGGTGGAGCTGCCCGGCGAGCTGGCCCGCGCCCGCGCGACCGAGCGCTGGGAGCGGATCGAGCGCCAGCTCGCCGGTCGCGGCATGGACCCCGCCACATTCCTGAAGATGGAGGGCAAGAGCCGGGAGGAGATGATCGAGGTATCCGAGCCCGACGCCGAGCTGGAGCTGAAGCGCGAGGCGGTGCTGGTGGCGATCGCCGAGGCCGAGGGGATCGAGGTCTCCGAGGAGGAGATGATCGAGGCCCTGGAGCACACCGCCGAGCACGAGCGAACGACGCCGGAGAAGCTGCTGGAGCGGCTGCGCGACAACGGCCGCGACGCGCTGGTGCGCGAGGACATCAGAACGCGCAAGGCGATCGACGTCCTCGCCGAGGCGGCGGTGCCGATCCCGATCGAGCAGGCGGAGGCGCGGGAGAAGATCTGGACTCCCGAGAAGGAGCGCGAGGCCGCCGGCAGCCTCTGGACCCCGGGCTCGGATTGAGCTCCCCCCGAGCACGCCGGACGCCTTCTATAGAGTGCCCGGCTGTGAGCGCTGCGGCGGCCAGGCGTGGATCTAGGAACCTTTGCCAGGGAGCGAAACGCGAGGTCCTGCGATGAGCCCCCTGGTGCCGATGGTTGTCGAGCAGACCTCGCGGGGGGAGCGCGCCTTCGACATCTATTCGCGCCTCCTGGGCGAGCGGATCGTCTTCCTCGGCACCCCGGTCACCGAGGACATCGCCAACCTGGTCGTCGCCCAGCTTCTTCACCTGGAGTCCGAGGATCCCGACAAGGACATCAGCCTCTACGTCAACTCGCCGGGCGGCTCGGTCTACGCCGGCCTGGCGATCTACGACACGATGCAGTTCATCAAGCCCGACGTGCAGACGATCTGCGTCGGCATCGCGATGAGCATGGGGGCGCTGCTGCTGGCGGGGGGCGCCGCGGGAAAGCGGATGTCACTTCCCAACTCGAAGATCCTCATCCACCAGGTGTCCTCCAGCTTTCAGGGTCAGGCGACCGATATCGAGATCCACGCCAAAGAGATCATCGACGTACGCCGCCGCCTGGATGAGATCCTGGCCAAGCACACCGGCCAGCCGTTCGAGAAAGTCGCGAAGGACACCGAGCGCGACTACTTCATGAGCGCGGAAGAGGCGAAGGAGTACAACCTCGTCGACCGCGTCATCGAACACCACTGAGGCGGCCTCAGAGGTCCAGATCGTAGGAGATCCAGTCCTCGCGCTGGGCGCCGGTCGAGTCATAGAGGCGCCGGGCGACGGTGTTGTCGGGGGCCGTGAACCACTCCAGATGGTGCGCCCCGCGCCCGCGGGCAACCTCGGCGGCGGCCTCGATCAGGGCGCGCCCGACGCCCTTCCCGCGCACCTCCTCGACGACGTAGAGGTCATTCAGCAACACGATCTCGGCTGGGATCAGCGAGCTGAAGGTCCAGTAGAGGCAGGCGTGGCCCAACGGCCGCTCGCCCTCCCAGGCGCCGAGCAGGATGCCCTCCTCGCTGGGGGCGAGGAAGCGTTCGAAGAAGATCCGGTTGCGCTCGGGGTCGATCTCCTCAACCTGGTAGAAGCGCTGGTAGGCGGCGATCAGCGGCAGCAGAGCCTCCAGCTGCTCCTGCCTGGCCGGCTCGATCCGCGGGGGGGTGGCCAAGATCAGCACGATAGGCACTCGGCTGGGAGTTCGCGCTCACGGGAAGGGACCGCGCCCGCGGCGAAGTAAACGACCCGATAGGCCCGGCTCGTCGTCACCTCTAAGCTGTGGGGGCGGCCGGGAAGCGAACGACCGCCCCGCAAGGAGGGGATTCCGCTGGCACGTCCCACAGACTCAAACGAGCAACTCCTGTGCAGTTTCTGCGGCAAGTCGCAGCGCCAGGTCAAGAAGCTGATCGCCGGCCCCGGCGTCTACATCTGCGATGAGTGCATCGACCTGTGCAACGAGATCATCGACGAGGAGCTGACCGCTCCGCCGACCTTCGAGTTGGAGAACCTGCCCAAGCCGCGTGAGATTCACGCCGTGCTGCAGGAGTACGTGGTCGGCCAGGAGGCAGCCAAGCGGGCGCTCTCGGTCGCCGTCTACAACCACTACAAGCGGGTCCAGATCGCCCAGTCCGAGGAGGCTGAGATCGAGCTGCAGAAGTCGAACATCATGCTCCTCGGTCCGACCGGCTGCGGCAAGACGCTGCTTGCCCAGACCCTCGCCCGGATCCTCAACGTCCCCTTTGCGATCGCCGATGCGACGGCGCTGACCGAGGCCGGCTACGTCGGTGAGGACGTGGAGAACATCCTGCTGAAGCTGATCCAGGCTGCCGACTTTGACGTGAAGAAGGCGGAGACGGGGATCATCTACATCGACGAGATCGACAAGATCGCGCGCAAGGCCGACAACCCATCGATCACCCGCGACGTCTCGGGCGAAGGCGTGCAGCAGGCGCTGTTGAAGATCCTCGAGGGGACCACCGCCTCGGTGCCACCACAGGGAGGGCGCAAGCATCCCCACCAGGAGTTCCTGACGATCGACACCACCAACATCCTCTTCATTTGCGGCGGCTCCTTTGCCGAACTGGACAAGGTGATCGAGAGGCGGGTGGGGGATCGGGGGATCGGCTTCGGCGCGGCGATCTCATCGCGGGAGAAGAAGGACGCCGGTGAGTGGTTCGAGCAGGTGCTGCCGGAGGACCTGATGGAATACGGGCTGATTCCGGAGTTCATCGGACGCCTGCCGGTGGTAGCGGCGATTCACCAGCTCAGCCGCGACGACCTGATCACGATCCTGACCGAGCCGCGCAACGCATTGACCCGGCAGTTTCAGCGCTTCTTTGAGTTCGACGACATCGAGCTGGTCTTTGCCGAGGACAGCCTCGAGGCGATCGCCGACAAGGCGCTGGAACGCGAGACCGGTGCTCGTGGGCTGCGCTCGATCCTGGAGGAGACGCTGCTCGATGTCCAGTTCGAGCTGCCCTCCCGCCGCGACGTCACCAAGTGCGTTGTCTCCAGGGAGACGATCGTCCAGGGTCGCCGCCCGACCCTGGTCACCGAGGCCACCCACCAAGACATCGGTGCGGCGGAGGAGGGGCTGAGCGAGGAATCCGCCTAGCGCGAAGGTGGGGGAGCCCGGCGCCAGCCGCCCCTGCCACCGGTCGCGACGGCATCTAGACTCGCCGCGTGGACGCGGCGCTGCGAGAGAAGCTGGAGCAGACCACACGCTATGACCCGGCGCAGGTCGAGCGACGGGTCTTTGCCGAATGGATCGAGGGCGGCTACTTCCACCCCTCCGCCGAGGGCAGGCCGGAGGAGAACTTCTCGGTCGCGATCCCGCCGCCCAACGTGACCGGGGCGCTGCACATGGGTCACGCGCTGAACGGCTCGATGCAGGACGCGTTGGTGCGGATGAACCGGATGCGCGGGCGCAACACGCTCTGGATCCTGGGCACCGATCACGCCGGAATCGCCACCCAGGCGGTGGTGGAAAAAGAGCTGCGAGCCGAGGGGAGGAGCCGCCAGGAGCTGGGCCGGGAGGAGTTTGTCGAGCGGGTCTGGGCCTGGAAAGAGGAGTACGGCTCGCGCATCGTCGAGCAGTACAAGCGGTTGGGCGCCTCCTGTGACTATGAGCGCGAGCGCTTCACCCTCGACGACGGCTACCCCCAGGCGGTGTACCGGGTCTTCAAACAGCTCTACGACAAGGGCTTCGTCTACCGCGACAACTACCTGGTCAACTGGGACCCCGGCTCGCGCTCGGCGATCTCCGACCTGGAGGTCGAGAACCGCGAGGTAAAGGACACGCTCTACTCGATCGACTATCCGCTCGAGGGCTCCGAGCGGGCGCTGACCGTGGCCACCGTAAGACCGGAGACGATGCTCGCCGACACCGCGGTCGCGGTGAACCCCGCCGATCAGCGCTACGCCGATCTGGTCGGGGGCCACTGCCTGCTGCCCCTGGTCGGCCGTCGCCTGCCGATCATCGCCGATGAGCACGTCGACCCGGAGTTCGGCACCGGGGCGCTGAAGATCACCCCCGGCCACGACCCCAACGACTTCGAGATCGGCCGCCGGCACGGGCTGGAGGAGATCGTCGCGATCGGTCCCGACGGGCGGATCACGGAGGCGGGGGGCCGCTTCGCCGGGCTGACGGTGCCCGAGG
>Ga0307374_10002576_pt1 | contig 31983 bp, 28 predicted proteins | sample OX3MG_FD_202532 | JGI IMG/M metagenome (GOLD analysis project Ga0307374, IMG submission 202532) | Soil microbial communities from Risofladan, Vaasa, Finland - OX-3 | ecosystem: Environmental > Terrestrial > Soil > Coastal area > Acid sulfate soil | place: Finland: Risofladan, Vaasa | collected... | reverse complement strand
ACCTTTCACGGATTTCCTTAAAAATATCCCGGGCAATTGCATTTTGTTTGGAACTAAGCTGTTGTTCAATTTTTGAAAACCATTCAGCTAGTTTAATGAGATCCATTTGGCCAAGTTCAAATATATTTTTTCCGTTAATTTTAAACCAAAGACTTTCTTTTTTCAATCGGGCACCTAAGCATTCTGGACAAGTAGAAAGTTTCATGAAATCTTCCGCCCAATTACGCACAAAATCGGAATTTGTGTCATTAAAAAAGCGTTTTACCATATTTACTACTCCTTCATAATCAGTAAGGTAAACTCTACTATCTTTTTCATCAAAGCCCATATCAATCTCCAGCCTACTGTCAACATTACCGAAAAGAATGAGATTTAGCGTTTTTTTAGGAATTTCATTCAATGGGGAAGAAAGGGAAAATTTATATTTTTTTGCTAATTGTCTCATTTGCTTAAATGCAAATGTATCTCTAGCTTCTCCCAATGGCACAATTCCTCCTTCATTTATTGATTTAGTATAATCAGGTATTACTGCTTCCAAGTTTATTTGATAAATAGTTCCGAGTCCTTTACAACGTGGGCATGCGCCATAAGGTGAATTAAATGAAAAAGTATTTGGAGAAGGTTCCTCATAAGCGATTCCTGTTTCAAAGCACATAAATTGTTTACTGAATTGAGAAATCTTATTATTTTCATGATCCAGAATAAACATCAATCCTGCACCTAATTGAAGTGTTTTTGTCAGACTCTGAGTGATTCTGCTCTTGGACTCATCTTTGACTTCGATGCGGTCTACGATTAATTCTATGTCATGAATTTTATATCTGTCAACCTGCATGCGTTCTTTTAAATCCATAATTTTTCCATCTACTCTCATTTTTAAGAAACCTTGTCTTCGATATTGATCAAATAGTTCACGATAATGTCCTTTTCTACCTCTGACAACAGGAGCCAGGAGATCAAGTTTTTTATTTTTATAATTTCTAAACAGGGTTTGTAAAATATCATCTTCAGAAAACCGGACCATTTTAATTCCTGTATTATATGAATAGGCCTCGCTTGCACGTGCAAATAAAAGCCTCATAAAATCATAGATTTCAGTTACAGTTCCTACTGTAGACCGGGGATTTTTGTTAGTTGTTTTTTGTTCTATTGAAATGACTGGTGAGAGTCCGGTGATTTTATCCACATCTGGACGTTCCATATCTCCAATAAATTGCCTAGCATAAGCTGAAAAACTTTCCATATAACGACGTTGTCCTTCTGCATATATTGTATCAAATGCCAATGAAGATTTCCCACTGCCACTGATACCTGTTATTACAACTAGTTTGTTTTTAGGAAGATGGATGTCAATATTTTTGAGATTATGTACTCTAGCACCATACACTGAAATATATAGATCTTCAGAGGAAATAATTCCCGGTGGAAGTGGTATATTATTTTTTTGAGGCATGATAGTAAAATGCTTGCAAATATAACGACAAATAGTAGTGGTGTAGCGCAGATTTTAAGAATTTTATGATTTCAATTCATGAAGTTGCACTAGATTTTAATTTCAAAATTTATTTAAAGAGTTTCGAGGAGTATTCGGTAATTAAATTCTATTCTGTGCATATTAAATATTTTAGAATTATTCTTTGATCAAACGATGGGTAACCTGAAATATAAAACCATCGGTATGCTGGAGGGTGATAGCGATTTTTATTACAATGGTTCTTTATCCTACTAAAATGCCTAATGCGACCTTTATCAAATATCGAAGCTAGTCCTTTGTTCATCACCTTAAAATGGGAACCACTGCAGCAGAAAGTATGTTTCCGATAACTGAAGGGGGAAGTAATTTCTTCAGTTAAATATAGTCTTTATATTATATTGCAGAGCAAATAAACAATATTAATATAACACCATGGATTCCAGCTGAAGTGCCTAAATAAAATTATTGACATCTAATCAAACTTTATGATACTCAAAAACAAGAATGCAATTATTTATGGCGCTGGTGGCTCTATGGGCTCCGCGGTAGCCAGAGCGTTCGCCGATGCCGGCGCAAAAGTGTTCATAACTGGGCGGAATATTAGCTCCGTTCAAAAAACAGCAAATGAAATTCTTGATTCCAATGGAAGTGTGGAAGCTGAGCAGTTGGATGCAATGGATGAAAATGCAATTAACGGCCATTTGGAACGAGTTGTACAGAAAGTTGGGAAAATTGATATATCGTTCAATGCCGTTGGGGTTGATGTAATACAAAATATCCCATTGATCGATATCCCATTGGACGATTTTATAAGCCCAATAACCTTAACCATGCGAACTCGGTTTTTAACTTCAATAGCTACCGGAAGGGTAATGATCAAGCAGGGTTCAGGAGTTATTTTATTCCTAACGGCAACGCCCGGAGGAATAGGTTATCCCTATACAGGTGGTTTTGCACCGGCATGTTGCGCATTAGAATGCATGTCGAAGAACCTTGCTTCGGAGTTAGGCGTATTTGGCATCCGTGTAGTATGTATTCGATCCGGTGGTTCACCGGATTCGAAAGTATTCAAAGAAGCGATCGACCGTGATCCAGCAAATATGGCGCTTATCATCCGAAAAATGGAAGAAGATACGATGCTGAAAAAACTACCTCTCAGAGCTGATATAGCTAATGTTGCAGTATTTCTGGCATCCGATATGTCTGCTAAAATAACTGGGGGTATCATTGATGTAACCAGTGGCACAACCACAGGACTTAATTATAGGGTGCGATCACAAGATTCAAATTATTCAACTTTTTCTTCACAATGAAGTAGTTATTCTGGGATAGACAATTAAAAATGAACAAAAAAAACTGCACCGGGAAACAGTCTTCAAAAATCAATTTGAAAATAATCTGGAAGATAAAATTAATTTCGTTTGAGGCACTCCCCAGTTTTTAATTTGTCAAAGTAGAGCTAACTTAGTTTGTACAAATATTTTAAAAGGCTAACAAAAGTTAGAAGGATTCCAATTGTATATATATTGAAAGTGAATAATTTAAACTGTAGTGAAATATTAATGAAACTGAAACCGCTACCAGAAGGAGGGGTAAAAATTTGGTCGGGGCGGCAGGATTCGAACCTGCGGTCTCCAGCTCCCAAAGCTGGCGCGATAACCGGGCTACGCTACACCCCGAATTGAATGTAAAAGTAGACTATTATTTAAAAAGAATATTAATACATGAATTCATTGATTATCGAATATGAAATTAATCGTTTTAAACTTATTGAATTCCTTCTTTATACTCTTACTACATAATAAATGAAATAATTAATGTATGAATTATGTACTATTTGTAAAATGCATATCAAGATTTAATTAATCAAAATGAAGTAGAATACCTAATGAATATAAGAAATTCAATTTCACCTAAATACTAGTTTAAATATGATATAAAACACTAATATAAAATTATATGCGGAGAAATACAAAAATTGGAGATGTTTTTGAAGTTAAGGTTGATGAGCACAGGAAAAAGTATTTCCAGTATATAATTAAGGATATTACTCAGTTGAATAGCGATATAATTAGGTCTTTCAAATAAGTGTTTTTTAATGATAGCCATCCTGATTTATTATAAGTTTTAAGAATCGAAGTTGAATTTTATGCCCATTGTATAACCATTGTGGAAGTTAAATTTGGTTATTGGGGAAAGATTTAAAATATTAATAATGTAGGAAATACAAATCATATTTTATTTAGGAGTAGTGGTGATGCTGGTAATCACAAAATAACAGTATAAAAAGATTGGTGGGTATGGAAAATTCTTTTATTATCTTAGAAACGGAAAAAATCCGAGCCTTTGGAGTAGTTGCAAGATTATCCCAATATTTGTTTTAAAAGATCAGACAATAGTGTTTCGACAAATTCGATTATAAAGGGGTAATCTTTGGGTGTCAATCAGAAGCAAAAAAATGCCGGTGAAGATTATAAGCCAAAAGTATGCGTGACTACTTTGACCGAAAACGACCTAGTGGTCATCAAGGTAAGAGATAACGGCGTGGGTTTGCCGGACGGCATAAAAGAAATGATCCTGCAACCGTTTTTTATTACAAAACCTACAGGTGAAGGGGAAAGTCTCGGTTTATCTTTAACTTATGATCTGGTGGTAAAGGAGCTCGGGGGGAAAATAGATATGGATATCAAAGAAGGAGAATTTAATGAATTTACCATTATGCTGCCAACATGATTATTAACCGATAAACTTTGAACACCATTAAAAGACCCAGACAACGCTTTGATTTAGAAAGTGTTGGATCATTTTATGCAAAATGAGATCATTGATGTAAATTTTTTTGTTTCGTTCAATGTCCGGTTTTTGGTCGGGGCGTTGTCTTTTCTACGGGACTAGGTAAAGGTAAGGTTAAGGTAGGCTTTAAAATAGATAATTAATTGTGTAAATCATGGAGAAATTTATGCTGATTGTGAGGGAGGATTTGGCAAAGATGCGCAAATTGACTGATGAAGAACGATTTGCAAACATACCCATGTTGCTCGCATGGGTTGATTCCTTAATCAAAACCGGCAACCATATTAAGGGGGAACCCCTGCTGACAAAAGGCAGATATGTAAGTAAGGACCAAATTCTTTCTGATGGCCCCTTTATTGAGGCCAGCGAAGGGATTTCGGGTTATGATATTATCTGGGCTGAAAATATTGAACAAGCTGCAGCCATTGCCCAGACTTGTCCGCTAGTGCAAAGAGGCCTGGCAGTGAGAGAGGTCCGCCCAATTGCTACCATATATAGTGTGAATAATGAATGAATTTGATCAGCATATAGAAATTCTTTATAAGGAAAGATTCGGTCAGCTAATCTCGCTGATCTTGCAGCGTTTTAGGCAATTGCCTATTGATTGGGCAGAAGATATCGTGCAGGAAGCTTTTACGGCGGCCGCATTACACTGGCCAAAGACGGGCATGCCCGAAAATCCTTCCGGATGGCTCTATGAGACCTGCAAAAACAAATCCATCAACCTGCTTAAAAAAATTTCTAAAACTACGGATTTATCCCTGGCCAAAACTTTGACGGTAGCTGCGGACGAGATTTCCGAGGATGGTTTCAATGATGCACAATTGCTGATGCTGATGGCTTGCTGTCATCCAGATATGACGCCAAAAATGCAAGTAGTGTTGGCCCTTAAATATGTCGCCAATCTCAAGGTTGAAAATATTGCTCTGCAGTTCGGGTCAGAACCTGATGCTATTGAAAAAATGCTGTATCGGGCAAGGCAAAAAATTAAAAGCGAGTCATTGATTTTATCCACCTGGAAGTATGGTATTTCTGCGGAGCGGCTTTCGGTCATGCATAAGGTAATCTACCTCATATTTAATGAAGGCTACAAGCAATCAGACGAAAAAATAAGCCAGGGAAAAACCTTATGTGAAGATGCGCTTATGCTCAATAAATTTTTGCTTGACAGTTCGTTGTGCAATCCGGAAACCAAAGCACTTCAGGCCCTCATGCTTTTTAATGTCGCCCGGTTTAATGCCCGCTTTGACGCGCAAGGTAATTTCGTTGAGTTGGAGTACCAGAACCGAGCGCTCTGGGACCAATCATTAATACAGCTTGCCGACTATTTATTAATCGCATCACACGATTCTATTTTTTCACCCTACCACCTTGAAGCTGCTATCGCCTGCGTACACTGCGCTGCACGCAAATTTGAAGATACTGATTGGGAAGCCATCTGCAAATATTATGAGGCGCTCTTGAATGTATATCCTAACCCGTTTGCGGAGATAAATTATGCAGTGGCATTGCAGTACAATCACCAAAACGACAAGGCCTTGCACATCCTGATGGATCTTCACAGGAACCCCTATTATAATAAACTGCCTATTCTTGATATAACCATGCGAAAGTATTTTGAACGCGTTAAAACAAAAAATTATGAAATTAACTAATCTTTTTGGCAAAGTTCTTTTAGTTTGTGTGCTCCTAGCTTGCAAAGCAGGATATTCCCAAACCCCTACGCCGCGGGCAGCAGGGCCCCAGATTGGACCAAATGAAAAGGTTGTTAGGGCTTATTATACCGCTTTTGAGAAAAAGGATTGGAATTTGTTGCAGCAAAATCTCGCAGACGGATTTACATTCTCCAGCCCGCTTGATGATCACATTAATATAAAGGCTTTTAAGGGAAGGTGCTGGCCAAACGCCTATAAAATCAAAAGATTTGATTTGGTTAAGGTTGTTATAAATGGAGAAGATGCCTTTGTAATTTCCAATGGCTGGACGACGACTGGCAAATTATTTCGAAACTGTGATTATTTTAAATTGAAAGGCGGAAAAATTTCGTCCGATGAGTGTTTTTTCGGACCTGGGATTAATTACCCTAATAATTCGGTAAAATAGGCAGGCAGAAGTATCCTTTGATACTAGCGCAGGTGGAATGGTTCCCGGATCATATTCTCCTCTGGGAAAGTAATCCCCTGCGATTATCGTGACGAAGAACAGAACAAATCTATTTGTAATTATCTTGGAAAAGGGACGAAAAATTTTGAACTAAAAAACCCTTCAAGCTCAACTACTTAAAGGACATTATGAATGTGCGCCAGGTATGATCAACACTATGGGGCGCAAGTCCCAACCCGCCTGATAGCGGGAAGGGTTAGCCAAATGCAAAGGTGTAGCGGGTGACCGCGAATCCAAATGAAGCCCCAGACAAAACCCCAACCCCCTGTGGATTTATCGGGCATGGTCCTCCAAATAGTTATTCAAACCAAGGTAAAAAGTTCATGGATTATGATGATTCATGAGCCCTTTACCCCAACTATTTGTCGGACGATCCTATTCCTCCATGGTTGCTTCCTAGCAGAGCCGTTTCTGCCTCGGATCGAAACCCACTTTAATTCAAGCTATGATATTATAAAAATCTATCTTTAGCTATGAGACTCAAATGTCTGGCAAAACCGACGCACCTCTGAATTCATAATCGTGGATAAATTCGAAATTCAACCTGGGATATCCAAGTCATCAACCTTATACTTCCATTGTATAAAGGATCGAGTATGTTTTAAGGAAGTAACATAGCGTTAAAGGGTGAGGGGAGCATAATCTTTCCCGACCAATTGACGTAGCAGATCATAATGATGTTGAAATATTTCAAGGATCATACGAGGACGCTTCTTTATTCCAAACCATTTTTACTTAAAATTATCAATGGTCATTGGTTTCTCTTCCTGGATTAGCTCATTTTGGTAGTTGTACATTTTATTTCGGAGTGTATCCAAATAATATTAATATTTCTGGCTTCTTCTTAATTCCCTTTTGCTTTTTCAGATACCGATAACCACTTGTTAGTTTCAATATATCGCTTGGTAGAAATCTCAAATCGTTGACATTCAATGGTAATGCGCATATAGATAGGCAACAATTCATCTGCTGTAATTTTTGCTCTTTTCCCATAGAAAAGAATACTAAGCTTCGTGTCCATTTTTTCCACCTTTTAATATGCTTAAAAATAACTACTCAAACCTCTCGGGATAAGATGTCCAAATTCCGGACAGCTTACCTGGTAAGGGTTTTAAGGAAATTCGGTTACCCGGAATTGAATTTCGGTTGGATGCCCGAATTTATCCCCTGAAGTTTGAGCGTTTTTGATCGTATTATTGAGGTGATAAAAGCGAAAAAGCCCGAAAATCAATGATTTGCGAGCTTTTGATGGGGTATTGATATTGATATCAGCGGAGAGGGCGGGATTCGAACCCGCGGTACGAATTTTGGTCCGTACGACGGTTTAGCAAACCGCTCCTTTAGGCCTCTCAGGCACCTCTCCGTAATAATTTGTTTGCTGGTAACAAAAGTACATTTTTATTACTTACGAGAAACCAGGGTTTAAATTATTGATATGACATTAAATTACATGGCCGCGAGCTGTACTTTTTGTTGCAATTCCATTACACTGTCCTTGAATGAAATATCGCTATCCATGAGATCTTTAACAGTCTGACAGGAATGTATAACAGTGGTGTGATCTCGACCGCCAAAATGTTCGCCAATGGTCTTCAGAGAATTCTTTGTATAAGTCTTGGCCAAATACATGGTTATCTGTCTAGCTTGAACAACCTCCCGTTTCCTGGTCTTTTGTAATAATTTGTCGTATGGGACAGCAAAATAATCACATACCATTTTTTGAATGCTATCAATAGTAATTTCTCTGGAAGATGTCCTAACAAATGATTTTAATACCTTTTTTGCCAGATCAAGATCAATTTCTTTTTTATTCAGTGAAGATTGAGCTAAAAGCGAAATTAGAGCTCCTTCCAATTCGCGTACATTGCTTTGAATATTGTATGCTACATATTTGATAACCTCCTTTGGCATTTCCAATCCGTCATTACGCATCTTATTTTCGAGTATCTCCATCCTTGTTTCAAAGTCAGGAACCTGTAAATCTGCACTTAATCCCCAACGGAAACGGCTAAGCAACCGTTCCTGTACTCCATCCAGATCTTTGGGAGGCTTATCTGAAGTAAGGATCAATTGTTTGCCGGATTGGTGAAGATGATTAAAAATGGCAAAAAAAGCATCCTGAGATTTTTCAGCCCGTGCAAAAAATTGGATGTCATCTACAATAAGGATATCAATTAACTGATAAAAATGGATAAAGTCATTTATTATGTTTTGTTTAGCGTGGTCTTGAAACTGATTAATGAATTTTTCAGAACTTACATACAATACGGCTTTATTGGGATTTTGTTGTTTTACCGAGTTACCTATTGCTTGGGCAAGGTGGGTTTTACCCAATCCTACACCACCATATATCACCAATGGATTAAAAGAAGTACTACCAGGTCTTTCTGCCACTGTAATTCCGGCCCTCCTTGCCACTCGGTTACAGTCACCCTCAATATATGATTCAAATGTGTAATTTGAGTTTAGCTGAGCATCTATTTGAACCCGCTTAAGTCCCGGTATAACAAAGGGGTTTTTTACTGGATTATTGATTACCAATGGGAAGTCCAATTCACTATCACCACTGAGCTTATGGTAATGTGTAGGCATATCAATAGTTAGCGGTTTCTGATTGTTGCTTCCACTTTCCACAACAATTCTGTATTCCAGCCTGGCTTCCTTACCCAACTCTCTTTTTATCGTTTTCCCTAACAATCCCACATAGTGCTCTTCCAGATATTCATAGAAAAACTGACTTGGTACCTGGATTGTCAGCACATTTTTATCAAGTTTCACCGGTTTTATGGGATCGAACCATGTTTTGAACGGCTGCCATTCCACTATATCCCTTATAATGTTTAGACACTTATCCCAAACTTGTTCACAAGTTAACTCCATTAATATTAGTATTTTCTATAGGTTAATTAAATGTAATCAGGACAATTTTCATTGAATTTTCGTGCCAAACTTGCCTTCTGAAAGAGCTACGAATATCTTAAGAAAATGTTGAAAAAAAAAAATATTCACATCTTGTTTCTTTTATAACAATTACATTATGGTTGCCTGAAGGTAATATCTATAAATGCTAAGTTAATAAACCAAGGGGAATGCCCTGGAGTCCTTTACTGAAGGCCCTGTAAGTATACCTCAAAAATCAACTTTTTCCTAATGTTACCCTGGAACCTTCTCCTGGCATGTATTTCAAGGGATGGAACTTGTTCTTTTTCTTAATGACAATGAATATTTACCCCAAATCCACCGAATTTGGAAGGATTTTACCTGTGTTTTTAGTCAATGCAGTTAAAAAACAGTAGTTGGGATTTTTTTTTCTATCCGTTGTTGTCCCAATCAGTGATTTAACGTACGTTTGCCTAAGACAGTTTTTGATTCTTAAACTTTACTTATATGAGCTTCGAAATCACAGGCAAATTAATCGCCAGGTATCCCATTATCCAAAGGACAGAAAGTTTTAGGACTCGGGAGTTTGTAATTGAAAAAACGGATGATGTCAACGGACGCATCATTAACAATTATATAAAGTTCCAACTTGTGCAAGATCGATGCAATTTTATCGATAAGTATAATGATGGGGACAACATAAAGGTGAATTTCAATATAAAGGGTAGTAAATGGGAAAAAGAAGGGAAAGTGAATTACATCACTAACTTGGATGCCTGGCGGATTGAGGGATCGGCAGTAAATCCAGTAACATCCCTCCCAATAGACAAGACACCGGATTACAATACTTCTCAGGAGAAACTTAACCCGTCACCTGAAGTAGTGGATGACCTGCCATTCTGAAATGTATTTTAGGGAAATATTGAATTTTAAGCCTTGCAATATTCCGCAAGGCTTTATTTTTTATCTGTCGTTATTATATGAGAAAATCAATCCAAATCCGGATTTTCCCAATGGACGTCAATCAATCGGATAAAGTTAAGTGTGAAGCAGCTAAAATATTGGGAATCAATGACTCAGAAATTACAGGTTACCAGATTAAACGAAAGACACTTGATGCGCGGTCCAAGCAACCTGTTTACTTATTATCCCTGGAATTATTCATTGGTGAACCTATAAGGGTAAAATCAGTGAAAGTTCCTCATTATCGAGATGTACACCAGTCAGATCGGCAGGTAATTATTGCCGGCTGCGGACCTACCGGTTTATTTGCTGCACTCAAGTTACTGGAAAATGGAGTCAAGCCCATCATATTGGAAAGGGGTAAGCTCATCAGGGATAGAAGAAGGGATATTGCAAACCTGAATAAAAAGGGAATAATTGACCCGAATTCCAATTACTGCTTTGGTGAGGGAGGTGCGGGAACCTATTCTGATGGAAAATTATTTACCCGTTCCATAAAAAGGGGAAATGTGAATGAGGTTCTCGGCATTTTTAATCATTTCGGGGCTGATGACAATATTCTTTATGAATCTCATCCTCATATTGGCACCAATAAGTTACCTGCGATTATTTCAAGCATGAGGGAACTGATTCAGGATGCAGGTGGTGTAATCCATTTTGACAGTCGCATACAGGACATTCATATTCAAGAAAATGCCATTTGTGGGGTTTGGACTTCTGATGGGGAATACTACCCCGTAAAGAAGTTGATCTTATGTACAGGTCATTCCGCAAGAGATATTTTTCAATTGTTGCATTCATCCAAAATATTAATTAAGGAAAAACCATTTGCCCTGGGGATCAGGGTAGAACATCCACAGAATCTGGTGGATAGAATGCAATACCATAGTGAAACCAGAGATCCATTTTTGCCACCAGCCAGTTATAGTTTGGTGCAACAGGTCGGTGGACAAAGTGTTTTTTCATTTTGCATGTGCCCGGGAGGAATTATCGCCCCGGCATCTACAGACCCAGAGGCGTTGGTTATCAATGGCTGGTCTCCCTCCAAGCGCAATAACCCATATGCAAATTCAGGAATAGTCATGCAGGTGGGCCCAAAAGACTGGCAAGGGCATCTTTCATATGGTGCATTGGCAGCAATGCAGTTCCAGAAGGAACTGGAACAGCGCGCCTATAAGGCAGGAGGAGGAAATTTTACAGCTCCTGCATTGCGGATGACTGATTTCGTCGAAGGGAAGGTATCTACCACCCTTCCCGCCTGTTCATATCCGCCTGGCCTGAATGCGACGGACTTTAGGGAAGTGCTTCCTCCAGGGATACTGAAATGTCTTAAACATGCATTACTTGCATTTAACCGCAAAATGAAAGGATTTTATACCCAAGAAGCAGTGGTAGTGGCCCTGGAATCCAGGACCTCCTCCCCGGTTTGGATTCCAAGAGATGAAAACACCATGGAACACATCCAAATCCAAGGGTTATATCCTTGCGGTGAAGGAGCTGGATATGCAGGTGGGATCATGTCTGCAGCCATGGATGGCCAGCGGACAGCAGAAGCACTGATAAGAAGCTTTGGCCATTCATAAAAATAGATTGCCTATCCCATTCTCCTCATATATTGTATTTTGTGCAGTATTATATATTGATTTTTTATCACCAAATCCAGTATGAATGAATTTATTAGAATTAAAGCACCTGAAAAAATATTATTCCTCCCACAAAGCAGTGGATGATATCAGTTTCAGTATTCCTCAGGGAACTATATTTGGATTGCTTGGCCCCAATGGCGCCGGTAAGACTACCCTGCTTAGGATGATCACTGGAATTTTGTTTCCGGATTCAGGGGAAATTTGTTTTGATGGTAAACCTTTTGATCCGATGGCAGATCCTATGCGTATTGGGTATATGCCGGAAGAAAGGGGGCTTTATAAGAAAATGAAAGTCGGAGAACAATTGTTATATCTGGGACAAATCAAGGGGTTACCGGAAAAGGAAACTAGGGAAAGAATTCGCTTCTGGCTTAAAAAAATGGAGCTGACCAGTTGGACAGAAAAGAAGGTGGGTGACTTAAGCAAAGGAATGCAACAGAAAGTGCAGTTTATTTCCACCATTCTTCATAAACCCAAGCTTTTGATCCTTGATGAACCCTTTTCAGGGCTGGATCCCATTAATACCAATTTAATAAAAGAAGAAATATTTAACCTGAGCAGTCAGGGAACAACTGTCATTTTTTCCACGCATCGGATGGAACAGGTAGAGGAGATATGTGAAAGTATTGTTTTAGTTAACCTGGGTAAAAAGATATTGGATGGCTCTGTTAAAAAGATCAAACAGGATTTCAAACAACAACTTTTTGTACTTGAGTTGCCTGATGGGTATGATTCGGTCCTAATACAAACCGATATTTTTTCCATTCAGCAGAAACAGGGTAACAGCTTTAAGTTAAAATTGAATGAAGGGAATACCACTAACCAGATACTGCAATACTTCATCAATGCGGGAATTCAGGTACTTTCTTTTCATGAATTACTTCCGACGGTAAATGAAATCTTCATCCGCCAGGTTGAACAGCCCATTTCAATAACAGAAACATCAACCTTATAATATTTCCGGATAAATCAATAGAAACCCATGCATAAGACTTGGCTGATTATTAAAAGGGAATACCTTTCCCGAGTAAAAAAAAGATCTTTTATCATTGTTACCCTGCTCGTCCCAGTTTTGGTAGTGATATTTTTTGGCATTATGGCTTTTCTAGCTGTGGGAGGCAGTTCAGAAGTAAACCAGGTTGGAGTGCTGGATAACAGCGGGGTTTTTACGCATAATCTGCATAATGGCAATAATATATTTTTCCATTATGTCAGTGGTGAGACTCCGGACCATTTTCGTTTACATTACCAAAGTGAGGGTTATACCGGGGCATTGTGCATTCCCATGTTTAAGATCAACCAGCCAAAGGGATTTACGTATTATGGCAAGACACAATTGGGCCTTGATGCGGATACTTATATATCCGGACAACTGGATAGCGTGTTGGAATCCAAGCGAATGCAATTGGCGGGAATAAGTCCGGGGATATTGAAAAGCATCAAGGCTGATATCAACTTAATTACCATTACAGGGGAAGACCAGAAGGAAGGGAGTGTTCTGGTAGCATTTCTTGTTGGTTATGGCTCTGGATTTTTGATTTATTTTTCAATGATTTTTTTTGGTATGATGACCATGAGGGGAGTGATGGAAGAAAAAACCAACCGGATTGCTGAGGTAATCATATCGTCTGTAAGGCCTTTTCAACTGATGATGGGTAAGATTATCGGAATAGCCGGAGTGGGGCTCACACAATTTTTTATTTGGATAGTGGTTGTTCTGATCCTAATCAATGGTGCTTTAGCAGTGCTTCCTGGATTAGCGGTACATGCCGGACATTTGCAATCCATTCATGCGCCGGCACATACCCCAGGGAATAATCAGATTGCCATGCAGATTCATCAGGTACTGAACAGCAATATTAATTTTACATTGGTTATTGGAGGATTCTTATTTTATTTTCTGTTTGGCTATCTGATGTATGCTGCGCTGTTTGCTGCTGTGGGCTCATGTGTGGATCAGGATGCAGCGGAATCACAGGCTTTGATCCTGCCGATCACATTGCCCATTTTGATGTCTTTCTTGATTATGTTTAATGCCATACAACATCCTAATAGTGCCTTGGCAATAGGGGCAAGTATATTCCCTTTATCATCTCCACTTGTCATGATTGCCCGGATACCCTTCGGAGTACCATGGACCCAACTGGCAGTTTCGGCCGTGCTGCTGATCGGAGGTTTTATCATGACAACCTGGCTAGCGGGAAAAATATACCGGACAGGGATTTTACTTTATGGTAAAAAGGTGACTTTAAAGGAAATGGCTAAATGGCTGCGGAGAAGAAATTAATACGTTCATTTTAACAGGGAGAGCTGCTTTTTGACCGTGCAAAATTCTTCCCAAATATTTCGAAGTATATCAGAGGCAGGCAGAATATCTCTTATTAGTGCACTAACCTGACCAATCTCTAGTTCCCCTTCATCCAATTGACCATCGAACATACCTTTTTTTGCCCTGGCTTTGCCAAGCAATTCCAATAACTCAGTTTCACTCGCTCCCTGGTTTTCTCCTTGCTGAACCAGTTTAAAAAATGCATTTTTAAGCATCCTAACAGGCAGAAGTTTTTTCAGCGTCAGCAAAGTATCCCCTTCACCGGCATCCACTATCGCTTGTTTGAACAATGGATGGGCTGAACCTTCGATTGAAGCGGCGAACCGGCTACCGATCTGTACCCCTTCTGCACCAAGGGCAAAAGCTGCAAGCATGGCCCTTCCGCTTCCGATACCTCCTGCGGCAATAACGGGTTTGCTGACAGCATGGCAGACAGCCGGTATCAGGACCATGGTAGTCGTTTCCTCTCTACCATTGTGCCCACCTGCTTCAAAGCCTTCCGCCACTATAGCATCTACCCCGGCATTCTCGCTTTTGACAGCCTGTCTTGAGCCCGACACCACATGCACTACTGTGATTTGGTGCGATTTCAGGTAAGGGGTCCAGGAATCGGGGTTTCCCGCTGAGGTGAATACAATGCTGACACCTTCCTTTACAATCAATTCCATATGTTTTTCAGCATAAGGATATATGAGGGGTATATTAACTCCGAAAGGCTTATCTGTCGCTTCCCGACATTTCTGAATATGCATTTTCAATATTTCCGGGTACATGCTGCCGGAACCAATCAGCCCTAGCCCCCCCGCATTGCTGACTGCACTCGCTAACCTCCAGCCGGAGGTCCAGACCATGCCGGCCTGGATTATAGGCAATGAAATTCCAAATAACGAGGTAATCCGGTTATTAAACTTTTCCATCAGAAAAGAATCGATAACATGATAAAAGATATCCCATATCCGGTTTAGTAACCATTCCGTGTTTATCCCAGGTCAATTTCTGTATTATCCCCAATATTCAGGCTCTGACTTAGCCCGCGAATATTGGCATCACTGCCGATCAGCGAAGATTTAAGGACAACTTCAAATAGGTTGGCATAGGATCCGATGATTGAATCCTTGATAATGGAATAATTAATTACGGTATTTTCTCCGATTGCCACATTCGGACCGATCAGGGAATTTTTGATATTGCAACCTTCGGCTATGCTGACAGGAGGGATAATAATGGTATTGTCATAAGGCAGTGGAGGTTGCTGGGTGTGACTATATTTTTTTAGCAGGGTCGCATTGGATTCAAGCAGGGTATTTTTCTTCCCGCAATCAAACCAATTAGTTACTTTAAATGAGTGAAATGCGGTTCCTCTTTTTATCATACACTCCAGTGCATCTGTAAGATAATATTCATCATATGACATAATTTTATTCTCCAGATTGTCTTCCAGGCACTGAAACATTTGTTCCGTTTCCCGGATCTTATAAAGACCCACTAATGCCATGTTGGATTTGGGAATCTGGGGTTTTTCCACAACATGTATTATCTTTTCTTCATCATTGATTTCCGCTACTCCAAAATTTCGGGGATCATCAACTTTCTTAAGACCTAATAAAGAACCTGTTGTTTCCAGGATGGCCCGGGCATTAAACTCACATATGGTATCTCCAAGCACTATGAACACTTCATCCTGGCCGACAATTTCCCTGGTAAGCAGTACTGCATGCCCGGTGCCTTTACGTATGTTTTGTTGTATGAAATGACAATTCAGGTGACTATATTTTTTCAGGACATAATCCTGAATCTTCTCACCGAGATAACCAATAACGAAGATGAATTCCCGTATTCCTGCCTCTTCGAGCTGATCCACTATAAATCCCAATATCGTTTTTCCGGCTATAGGAATTAGCGCTTTGGGTTGGGTATAGGTGTGGGGCCGGAGCTTGGTGCCTACACCGGCTACAAGTATAATTGCCTTCATTAAGTTTCTTTTGCAGGTTTAGCCGTATGCTGCGGTGCGAAATTACTATTATTATTCTCGCTTCCAAACAAAAGAGAGGTACTAATGCTCAGACGTCTTTCAGCAGGTATTACCACCTTAAGTATTCAAATTCGGTTAAAGTAGGTAATGGATATTATTTTTTGATCAGTTGTCGGTTGATGATTTTCATCAACTCCTCCCGATAACCTTTACTGACCGGGATCTTAAGTTTACCGACAGCTATTTCGTTTCCGGTTACAGATTGTATTTTGTCCAGGGCAACGATATATAATTTCTGTATCCTCAGGAATTTTCCGGAAGGTAGTTTTTTTTCAAGGGACATCATGGTAGTCAGGGTCATGAATTTTCCACGGGCGGTAAATAGACTGCAATAATTCTGATTTGCTTCTACATAAAAAATTTCAGAGATGGAGATTTTTTCACAACCTTAGCTGCATTTGAGGAAAATATGATCAGCTGATGGAACTTCATTTTCCTGACGTTTATTCTCCAGATTGTCCCTAATCCGGTTTGCTGATTTCAGGAACCGTTCCAGTGTAATGGGTTTTACAAGGTAATCGAGCACATTCAATTTAAATCCCTCCAGTACAAAATTGGGGAAGGCGGTAGTGATGATGATCAGTGGTTTTAAGGTAAAGCTTTTTAAAAAGGCCATTCCTGATATTTTGAGCATTTGAATATCCAGGAAGACCAGGTCGATATTTCCCCTGGATAAAAAACCTTTGGCTTCCATAACTTTTCCGCATTTTGCTGTCAGTTCCAGAAATCCGGTTCCCTGATCAGCTGTTCCATACCTTTCCTGGCCAGAGTTTCATCATCAACTATGATACATCATATATTCATTGGATCTTAATTTTTAAAATTATGGCATATTGCAATGACTCCGAGTTGAGTTGATTTGTAATGTATAGTTTTCCGGGTATATTAGCTGCAACCTCCATTTAAAATTATCATGTCCAATCCCCCACCTGATTTTAAACTAGAAAGCCGGACAGGAGTATCCATTGTATTTTCCATTTGCATTTCAAATGTCCGGTTAGCATATTGAAAATGCTTATTAATGTTGTACGCCTGATCAGTAAATGCTGATACATATTTAAAAGCATTCTCTATCAGGGGCATAATCAGGAGAGGTGCAATGGAAAGCGCTTTGATATTTTCATCCACCTGATAATTGATGAAAATGGTGTTACCTTTTCTCAACCTTTCGGGTTCAAAATAGTTATTCAGATAAAGCAGTTATTTTTCAATGGATATCAGATCAGTATTGCATTCGTAAATCTGATAGCGCAGCATTTCAGCAAATCTGGCTAGGGTTCCTGCAGCAAGATCCGGATCCTTTTTGATGAGCACATAAATGCTATTGATGGCGTTAAATAGAAAATGTGGATTGATCTGGGATGTTACAAACCTCAATTCATTCTCCATTTTTACCTTTTCCAGCCCCGATTCCTTCTTTCATTCTTTATCCTGTCCCTGGTAGTTTTAATCGCAGGGAAGGGAAAGACAGTGTAAAAGTTAGCCATCAAGGCAAAAAAATAAAGAGAGATGAGCGGTAGGATGTAAGCAGTGGAGGTTCGAACAAGCAGGTAATTCATGCAAATGGCGATAAATGCAGCACTTGCCAGGAGCCCGGATAATTTGCAAAGGATAAACAACACATATCTTTTCCTGTTATAGAAACTTGGAATCAGCAGGTAAGCGGACAAATAACAAATTTCGCTTTGACATGCCATCCATTTGGTAGTGATCAGTAAGGTTGTTAGCAAGTGCGCCTTATAATTATATATGGAAAAGCCAGGCCAGAAGACAAAATAAATGGTCCAGAAAAGAATATGGCGCAGCTTATGTGAGAAAAACCAGTTCATTTTGTTTAAGTGTTAATTGCAGGGATCAAGGTATTGTCCATATCTTAAGACATGAACAATAATCAATGAAATAGCCGTTCGGGCTGATGAAATGATGTTTTTAGCTTAAATCCAGAACTAGAAATAACTGCGACTTTTCAGATTTGCATTTAATCGGTGTTATGCATATTTCATCCTTTAAGGGATGGGTACGGTTAAAAGAGTATTTATAGTCTCCGGAAATTGCTTTTTTTTGTCAAGCTCTGTACATTTAAAATAGTTTTTGTGACAAATCACTCATTTTCGAAGGTTTGTATTCCGGTTGTCGTATTCCTGTTCATCTTTGTAACAGAATTTTCCAAACCCATACATAATAAGCTAAATCAGGCTCAGTCATTTGCAGTAACCAGGACCGGGAAGGGAAAACCGATGATCCTTATTCCCGGGTTGTATTGTTCCGGTAAAGTATTGGATGAGATAGTAAAGCATTTTAAAAACCAATCCACCTGCTATGAAATTACTTTTCCGGGTTTTGGCGGCCAGCCTCCGATCCGGTCAGATTCCATAATGAAAACAGTAGCCCGTCAACTGGCTTTTTTATTGTCCGCAATAAACTAAGTAGTTCGGTAATAGTCGGACATAGCCTTAGGGGTTGGCTGCCCTTGTATATAGGAGTCAGATATCCGGACCTGACCCGGGACATTGTATGCGTTAGTCCGGCTCCTTTTTTGCCTGCCCAGGCTAGGGGAAACCAGATGACTGCAGACAGTGGAAGGATAATCGGCCTGATGATCAGCAAGGGAATTATCGGGGAGAATCCAAACCAGGTATGGCAAAATGAAAAATTTGTCCCGAGTACTATGATGCGAAATAACAGCAGGGTAGCACAAGTGACCGATATGGCAGTCAGCTCTGATCCCTATACCCAGGGGGAGGTAATGTAAGAGCTTTTCAGTCATGATCTTCGTCCCTTAATGGGTCGTATAAGGTCCAGGATCCTGGTACTGGGAGATTGGGTGGCTTATAAACAATATGGGGCAACGCACAAATCTGCTGAAAATAACCTTAAAGATCAGTTTAGACTGGCCAGAAGAGTCACCATAGTCATGTCTGACACATCCAGGCATTTTATCATGTTTGATCAACGGGGATGGTTTTATCGTCAAGTAAGTCATTTTCTGGACAAAGAACGGATAAGGAATAAAGAAAAGAATAACTATCAAAGGGCAATCTTTATTTTATCCTGATGCATGTCGAGGTTAACCTTTAATTTTGGACTTTAATGTCATTTATGCAAAGGGACCAACTTATTTTTAAGATCATTCAAAAAGAACTAGATCGACAACGAGAGGGCATTGAACTGATTGCATCTGAAAATTTCACCAGCCTTCAGGTCATGCAGGCAATGGGTAATGTAATGACCAACAAATATGCAGAAGGATACCCGGGTCACCGCTATTACGCGGGTTGTGAAATAGTGGATCAAAGTGAACAGTTGGCAATTGACCGGGCAAAACAATTGTTTGGTGTGGAATATGCCAATGTACAGCCCCACTCCGGTGCGCAGGCCAATGCAGCTGTCATGATGGCCGTCCTGCAACCCGGAGACAAGATCCTGGGTCTGGACCTTAGCATGGGAGGTCATCTTACCCATGGTTCATCAGTAAATTTTTCCGGGAAACTCTATCAGCCCTGTTTTTATGGAGTCAGCCGGGAAACCGGAATGGTGGAATATGACCGGATGGAGGAAATAGCCGCCCAGAATAAACCAAAACTCATTATCTGCGGAGCTTCTGCCTATAGCAGGGATTGGGATTACCGGCGCATCCGGGAAATCGCGGATTCGGTGGGTGCCCTGGTCATGGCCGATATCGCACACCCTGCCGGCCTGATAGCCAGGGGACTCATCCGTTCTCCCTTTGAACATTGTCATTTTGTGACCACCACCACGCATAAAACGTTGCGGGGCCCAAGGGGTGGAATGATCATGATTGGAAAGGATTTTGTTAATCCATTCGGTATGAAGACCAACAAAGGAGAGAACCGGATGATGAGTTCGCTCATTGACGGAGCGGTATTCCCAGGCACCCAGGGCGGACCGCTTGAACATGTGATCGCTGCAAAGGCAGTAGCATTCTTTGAGGCGATGACTGATGAATTTCATCAGTATGCCAAACAAATTATTGCCAACGCCCAATCAATGGTAAGGGCATTCCTGGACCGAGGATACCATATTGTTTCCGGAGGCACCGATAATCATTTGTTGCTGATCGATCTTCGCAACAAGAACATATCAGGTAAAAAAGCAGAACAGTCCCTGGTCAGGGCAGGTATTACCGTGAACAAGAATATGGTCCCTTTTGATGACAAATCAGCTTTCATCACTTCAGGCATACGGGTAGGGGTTCCTGCCATCACTACCAGGGGGCTAAAAGAAAACCATATGGAACAAGTGGTCAACTGGATTGATCAGCTCATCTGTCAGCCAGAAGACGAAAAGCTGGTATCTTTTATAAAAGCTGCAGTAAGCCAGTTTATGAAGGATTTTCCGCTATATCCGGAACTGGGCTGATCGGAAACCAGTAAATCACTTTTCCATATTCCCAAATCATACCTGATTGGGCGGAAAATACGGAAAAATGAAGACAGGCCATACAATGCATCACTGACAACTTGAAGGGCGAAACATCCTGAAATACAGCCTCGTTGAGGATTTTTTGGAGGTGGGGGTCTTCATCTCCCCTGAGATCTCACCCAGTCAGCACATTTCTCACCCGGGAAATTAAATAATGCCTCCTTTAAATTACCTATTCGGGATGCTGAAGTTTATAATATAATATATTATATTATATTAAAATAATATTTGTAAAAAAATGATTTTAAGTAGTAAATCTTTTAATATAATAATAAATACCGTATTTGCAATTGTCCCGGCATTTGGCTTGGACCGGTTAAAATCTGGCACCCAGCCAGGCCATCGTGGCCATTCCGGTTTCAATGGCCTGTTCATCTATATTAAAGGTGGAAGTATGTACACTTGAACTGATCCCTTTTGCCAGGTTACCAGTTCCTAGTCTGAAAAAGCAAGATGGGATTTGCTGGGAATAAAAGGCAAAATCCTCGGATCCCATCCGGGCAGGAGTATCTACCACCTGGGAACCCCCAAGTAGTTCCCCGGCCAGGGTTCTGGCCCTTGAAGTGGCCGTTTCATCATTATATAAACTGGGATACCCGGCGGGAATGTCTATTTCAACTTCCGCCTCCATCGCATGGGCGGTTTCGATGGTTAGCTTCCGGATTAGTTCAAGGGCTCTTTGACGCCACTGTTCGTCCATAGCCCTGAAGGTTCCCATCAGTTTTACTTCAGAAGGAATCACATTGGTAGTATACCCGCCATTGAATGCGCAGATCGACAGGACCGAGGGTGAAAAAGGGTCATTGTGTCGGCTGATGATCTGCTGGAGACTGACGACAAGGTGAGAAGCCACCAATATCAGATCTGTGGTACTTTGGGGGGCGGCAGCGTGGCCGCCCTTCCCCCGGAGAGTGATATAAATCTCATCTGCGCTTGCCATATACCGGCCTGCCCGGAACCCAAGTTTACCTCTTTCCAGGTCAGGGTGTACATGCATACCCAGGATGACAGCCGGCCTCGGATCCTCAAGGGCTCCATCACGGATCATCAGGCTTGCGCCCCCAGGACTTTTTTCTTCTCCTGGCTGGAAAATCAGTTTTACCTGGCCTTCCCACTGGTCCTTTATTTCGTTTAGAATTTTGGCTGCACCTAATATACAAGTGGTATGTACATCATGGCCGCAGGCATGCATGACGCCTTCATTCACCGATTTATAGGGGATCTCATTGGTTTCCAGGATGGGCAGTGCATCCATATCTGCCCGTAAAGCAATAACCCGGCTTCCCTTACCGCCGCCCCTGATCAAGGCTACTATCCCTGTGCCTGCAAGAGGAGATTTGAACGGAATGCCCATAGCCTTCAGTTTTTGCTGCACCATGGCAGAAGTACGATGTTCCTGAAAGGATAGTTCCGGATGGGCATGCAGATCCTGCCTGATTGCGATGAACTCAGGGGAATACTTTGCTGCCAGCTCCTCAATTTTGCGGATTATTTCCATGCTGGGTTAGTGGGGTAGCATTGATCAGATCAGGTACGGTAAACACTCCTTCAGGATAAAGTTTGCTGATGGCATCCTGCAGTGGGGCAGCTGCTTCCCTGCTACTGAAATCACCGACCCGGACCTTATAGTAGGGAGCCTGATACAGTAAATAGGTCCTAAACTGGGGAAACTGGGTCATCATGCTCGCTTTCGCCTCTTCGGCTTTGCTTCTGGACATGGTGATCAGAACTTCTACCCGGAATCCCTGCAGGTGGTACAAGGCTAAAGTATTATATGCAATCTGGCGTTGGATCAGGGTATCCAGACGGGGGTCAACCTTGACGGTTACATGACCGCTTTTTTCCTGTGCCTCAGCACTCAGGACGGCCAGACTGGATATGAAGACAATACATAAGGTCTTCATTTTTTTATTCCAAGTCTTTGTAAGCGGATCATTCTTCTTTACCATGGCAATGTTTGTATTTCTTACCGCTGCCACAAGGACAGGGATCGTTTCTGCCCACCTTGGGACCCACTCGTATGGGTTCCTTTTTTTCTCTATCCGGAGCATCTTCGAACTGACCGTCCGGCTCATATCCTTCAGAACCAGCAGTGGCAAAAGCCTCTTTCCGCGTTTTCATCCTGCTCATATCTGTTTTCTCTTCATGCCCTTCCCTGATCTGATCGCTGCCGTTGTTGTTCTCGGCGACCGGAATTTCAGCTTTGCAAATGAAAGAAACAATGTCCTTATTGGTCTCATTATTCATGATCCGGAACAGATTAAAAGCTTCAATCTTGTAAATCACCAACGGGTCTTTCTGTTCATAGGAAGCATTTTGAACCGATTGCTTCAGATCATCCATCTGTCTAAGATGTTCTTTCCAGGCATCATCAATGAGTGCCAGCGTGATCCCTTTTTCAAGGGCATTAACCAATTCCTGACCACCGGTTTCCATTATTTTTTTGAGATTGGCCAGTACATTGATCGCTTTGATACCGTCTGAAAAAGGCACAGAAATATTTTCAATCCTGTTACCTTGTTCACGTTGAACCTGTCTAATTACCGGAAAGGTCCTTTCTACCAGATCTTTTTTCTTTCTCACATAGCTTTCCAGGGATTCCTCATACAACCTGCGGGCAAGGTTTGCAGTATCACCACCTTCCAGATCTGTGGCCTGTATGGAGGTAGCTACTGATAATAATCTGATCACTTCCAGTTTGAATTCTTCATAACGGTTAATTTCCCCATTGTTGAACACCAGGGTTTCAGCTACGTCGTAAAAGGCATTATCCAGGTCAATGGACAATCGCTCACCGAACAGGGCATGATTCCTTTTGCCATAAATGACATTACGCTGCAAATTCATCACATCATCAAATTCCAGCAGTCTTTTGCGAATGCCAAAATTATTTTCCTCCACCTTTTTCTGGGCACGTTCAATGGACTTGGAGATCATACTATGCTGTATCACTTCACCTTCCTTATATCCCATCTTGTCCATCAGTGAGGCAATCCGGTCGGAACCGAACATCCTCATCAGATCATCTTCCAGCGAAGCATAGAATTCAGAGGTTCCGGGATCGCCTTGTCGGCCAGCCCGGCCCCGGAGCTGGTTATCCACCCTGCGACTCTCATGGCGTTCGGTGCCGAGGATTGCCAGACCGCCTGCTTCCCTGACTCCCTGTCCCAGCTTGATATCCGTACCCCGTCCGGCCATATTGGTGGCAATAGTCACATTGCCGGCCAGACCCGCTTCTGCAACGATTTGTGCTTCCCGCTGATGCTGCTTGGCATTGAGCACATTATGGGGAACTTTTTTCTGGGTAAGCATCCTACCCAGCAGCTCTGATACCTCCACAGATGTGGTTCCCACCAGGACTGGGCGACCGGCGGTGCGCAATTCCACTATCCTGTCAATGACAGCCTTGTATTTTTCCCGTTTTGTTTTATAGACCAGATCATGCACATCATTTCGGATCATGGGGAGATTGGTAGGTATGGAGACTACATCCAGCTTATATATCTCCCAGAATTCCGCTGATTCCGTAGAAGCTGTTCCGGTCATACCTGCAAGTTTGTGATACATCCGGAAATAATTCTGCAGGGTAATAGTGGCAAAAGTCTGGGTGGCAGCTTCCACTTTGACATTTTCCTTGGCTTCAATCGCCTGGTGAAGTCCTTCAGAATAACGACGGCCTTCCAGTATCCGGCCGGTCTGCTCATCCACAATCTTGACCTTACCTTCCAGGACGACATATTCCACGTCCTTATCAAAAAGAGTATAGGCTTTTAACAGTTGTTGTACAGAATGGATCCGTTCGGATTTAATGGCAAAATCTTTCAGCAATTCATCTTTCTTATACAGCTTTTCTTCAGCAGGGAGCCCCAATTTTTCGATTTCAGCAATATCGGCACCTACATCCGGCATGATAAAAAAAAGTGGATCCTCACCAGCCTGGGTGATCAGGTGTATGCCCTTATCGGTGAGATCAACGGAATTATTCTTTTCGTCAATAGTAAAATACAGTTCCTCGTCCACGAACGGCATATCTTTCTGCTGGTCTGACATAAAATGATTCTCTGCTTTCTGCATAATCACCTTATGTCCTGGCTCACTCAGGTATTTGATCAGGGGACTGTATTTTGGAAGGCCCCGGTAAGCCCGATATAGAGCAAGGCCTCCCGTTTTATAGTCATCCTTACCTTCCGCAATGGATTTTTTAGCTTCAATCAGCAGGGTGTTAACTACCTTTTTCTGGATATCCACTAACTTGAGAATCCTCGGCTTCAGTTCAAGAAACTGCTGTTCATCACCTCTGGGAACCGGCCCGGAAATGATCAGGGGTGTTCTGGCATCATCGATCAACACGCTGTCTACCTCATCTACCATGGCATAGTGATGCTTGCGCTGCACCATTTCATCCGGGGTATGGACCATATTATCCCTCAGGTAATCAAATCCAAATTCATTATTGGTCCCATAGGTAATGTCCGCCAGGTAAGCCTGGCGGCGTTGCGGTGAATTGGGTTCATACTTATCTATGCAATCCACGGTGAGTCCGAGAAATTCAAAAAGCGGACCGTTCCATTCCTGGTCACGCCTGGCCAGATAATCATTGACTGTCACAATATGAACCCCTTCCCCGGCCAGGGCATTAAGGTATGCAGGTAGGGTGGAAACCAGGGTTTTGCCCTCACCGGTAGCCATCTCAGCTATTTTGCCCTGGTGCAATACGGTCCCTCCGATCAACTGTACATCATAGTGGACCATGTTCCAGGTGACTTGCCCTCCGGCGGCCATCCAGGAATTGCGGTATATCACCTTATTACCTTCAATCCGGATATAATCTTTCCTGCTGACTGCCAGTTGTCGGTCAAGTTCTGTAGCCGTTGCTTCCAGTACCTGGTTCTCCTTGAACCTCAGCGCGGTCTCTTTCATTACTGCAAAAGCCTGAGGTAAAAGTTCCAGCAGTATTTGTTCTATGGCTGTATCCCGCTCCTTTTTCAGGGCATCAATAGCTGCGTAACTCCTTTCCTTTTCCTCCAAAGCTCTTTCCGGATGAACTTCTGCCTCCAGTTTAAGTTCAGCAAGCCGATGGTCGGTATCTGCCAGGTAGTTGCTGACCTGAAGCCGGAAACCTGTGGTCTTTTGCCGGAGTTCATCATTGGAAAGGACTGAAAGGAGGCTGAATTCCTTTCTGATCTGGTCCACCAGCGGGATGACCGCCTTGATGTCTTTTTCTGATTTATTGCCTCCAAAAAGTTTGGAAATGACTCCTATCATGATTTCATACCGGCTTCAGATTATGAATGGGATGCCGGTCTCCTTTAAAAACAGTCCAAATAGTATGCTTGAAATATGGCCGTGCCATGTTGACAGTAGGCCATTTTGGCAAATTTAGGAATTATCCGGTGACCATTGGCAGTTTAGCCCCATTGCGGAATAACCCGGGGAATATTATCGATGGTTCATATTGCAGACGGTCTGGCAGCAACCGGCACGCGTTTCCTGTTCTTCATATAAATCACCAGTCCTGTGAAGGCAACGATCAGGATCAGGGGGATTATATTGGTGATCTTTAATATTTCTGGTCCGGCATGAGCCCTTGCTGAATCATAAACAGCCTTTAAATGGGGATCGGTTGATGAGGCATAGGTGTTCAGATTAGCACCTGCTGGAAGGTATTGAACCATAATCTGATCAAATTTTCCGCCCATGAACCCGGTATATAAGGAAACGGCGAACATACCTATACCCCCCAAAATATTGATTCCCAGAGCTCCGGAACTAGGAATATACTCAGCCACAAAGCCGATCATACAAGGCCAGAAAAAAGCTACACCGAGACCGAAGACTATTGCAGCTCCGAATATTTCAAGACCCTGGGCATGGATCATCAGGTATATGCCCAGCGTGGAAAGGATTGCCGACATCAGCAATACACCTTCCGGGGCCAGCCGATGAACCAGGGGACTGGCAAATGCCCTTCCGACCACCTGCACAGAAGCAACCAGGGTAAGGATGAGCAGGGCATTATGGGTAACTTCCTTGAAAAGCACATCAGTCCACTGGTTAGTGAAGAGCTCCGTGATCGCAGTTCCGATCATGCAGATGAACATGAACAGGAAAAGGGGCGTGAATATAGATCGGATCATGCTTCCGGCGCTAATACCGGATGCCACCCTTTCTGTAACAGGCACCGGTTGTTTCAGGAACAGGTAGCCATAGATCAGGGTAGGAATGATCATGAGACCTACCTGAAACTGCCAGTCAGCTTCCAAACCTATTAGGCCAAAAAGTCTGACAATCAGTGTACCGATGACAATCCCGCCGGGGAACCAGAGATGGAAATAGTTTAGCCTTGTGGTCTTGTTTTCCGGGTATAAGGTAGCTACAAGCGGGTTGCAGGCCGCTTCCACAGTGCCGTTGGCCAGCCCGATGAACAAGGTCGAAATATACAAACTCCAAAACCCGCCGGAGAATATCGTGAAGAGTATGCCCATCAGGTGAAGACAGAATGCCACCACCAACAAGCGCTTGATACCAATGGCATCAACGATCATTCCGCCAATCACTACGGCGATCGGAAAGCCCCAGAATGCGGTGGCGACAATTGCAGCCAATTGCTTATAATCAAGCCCGAATTCTGTGCCGAGCTGGTTAATGATACCCGCCCGTATTCCAAATGAAAGTGAGGTGACCAGCAGGGCCAGACAACTGGCCACAAATAATTTCTGACGTTGGATGACAGGTTGCATAATATTACTATTTAGGCAGGTTGATAAACTAAATATTTCAATCTATTGATCAGTACGAAAAGGTTCATGTTTTCAACAGTCTTCCTTGTTTGTGGTTTGAAAACAGAATATTTCCCCAAAAAATAAGTTTCGATCCCGGCTTAAATATAGGGGGAAAAAGCATTAATTGGTACACTTGGCAGGGAAGGAATGATCTCCACCTGTAATTCTCCAAAGCTGGAAGGTCATTTCAGCAGGTAATTCAATCAGGTCCTTATTTCTTCATTTTAATTTATCCGTATTATGCCGGCCATGTTCCGGATAATATTTCATCAGTATTTGCCTGAAGGGATAATTTGGACATTAATTTTTGAATTTTTTCTATATTTACCGGGGATGTTTATGGGTTCCGATTTTAAAGCTGATTTCCCTCGTGTACATATGGAAAAACCCGCATGGAGGGATGAATTAGGGGCGGAATTAAAGCTGGCGGGTATATAAAATCTGGAGAATGGGATTCTGCTTTTGTCTGCAGGGGTTTTCCAGGGGAGCTTAATGTCGGGAGGGTCAGGACTTGGGATGTTCCCAAGGAACAGGATTAATTTTTTATCCATGATACAAGGCAGGGTCAAAATGGGCATGGTGGGAGGCGGTAGAGGGGCTTTCATCGGGAACGTGCATCGGATGGCGGCGTCATTGGACGGACAGATTGAATTAGTTTGCGGAGCGTTCAGCGCTGAACCACAAAAATCCAGGGATTCTGGTAAGGATCTGATGCTGCCACAGGAGCGGGTGTATGACAATTTTAGGGAGATGATGGAAAAGGAATCAGCCCTGCCTCCCGAGATCCGGATGGATTTTGTAAGCATTGTCACCCCTAACCATATGCATTTTGAGCCTGCCAGACTTGCCCTGGAACATGGATTTCATGTGGTGGTGGACAAACCCATGACCTATAACCTGGCCCAGGCCCTGGAATTGAAAAAAATCGTCAACCGGACCGGTTTGTTTTTTTGCCTGACCCATACCTACACCGGTTATCCCATGGTGAAGCAGGCAAGGCAGACTGTGGCTGAAGGGAAACTGGGTAAAATCCGAAAAGTATATGTGGAATACCCGCAAGGCTGGTTAAGTACATTCCTGGAGGGAAGCGGTCAGAAGCAAGCTGATTGGCGTACGGATCCGGGACGCAGCGGAGTGGCCGGCTGCATGGGAGATATCGGCACTCACGGGGCAAACCTGGCTGAATATGTGAGCGGACTGGAAATTACCGCCCTTTGCGCGGATATCAATATTGTGGTTCCGGGGCGGAAACTGGATGATGATGGCGCAGTGCTGCTGAAATTCACCGGGGAAGCCAGTGGGATGCTTATGGCAACGCAGGTAGCAGCCGGAGAAGAAAATAATATCAGGATCAGGGTATATGGGGAAAAGGGAGGACTGGACTGGCAGCAGGAAAATGCCAATTCCTTATTTTTAAAATGGCCCGATCGGCCTATGGAAGAGTTGCGTACCGGAGGACCTGGACTCGATATCCAGGCTAATCAAAATACCCGGATACCGGCAGGACATCCGGAAGGTTACCTGGAAGCTTTTGCCAACCTGTATCGAAATTTCGCCCTCTGTCTGAAGGCCAGGGCTGCCGGTGAGCCTGTCCGGAAGGAATGGCTCGATTTTCCCGGGGTGGAGGAAGGGATCAGGGGTATGTCGTTTATCGAAAAAGTGATCGAATCAGGGAAAAGCAGGAAAAAATGGATAAAAATGGGGTAAGATCCGCAGTATTTTATCCCCATTCATTCATTTGGGCAACAAGGATTTTCCCCGAATGCAGGTCCGGCAAATTTTTTTTACAATGAGTATGGTCAATATCTTTTCTTTACCTTAAAATCAACATGGTTCATTTCCCTGGAAAACCAGGGTGATCTGAACCTGAAAGATGAAAACGATCAAAGGACCAGGCATTTTCCTGGCACAGTTCATGGGAGACCAGCCTCCGTTCGATTCTCTGCGGTCCCTTTGCCGCTGGGCTGCAGGCCTTGGCTTTAAAGGAATACAGATACCCACCTGGGAACCCCGGTGCATTGACCTGCAGAAAGCGGCTGAAAGTAAAACTTATGCAGATGAGCTCGCGGGAATAATCCGGGAAGAAGGATTGCAGATTACGGAACTCTCGACACACCTGCAGGGACAGCTGGTAGCGGTGAACCCGGCATACTATGATTTATTTGATGCATTTGCTCCAGCAGCACTCCGTGGCAATACAGCCGGTAAGATGGCTTGGGCTGTTGACCAGCTAAAATATGCAGCAAAAGCCAGCAGCAACCTGGGATTGGATGCCCATGCGACTTTCAGTGGCGCATTGCTCTGGCATACTGTTTATCCCTGGCCACAGCGGCCGGCGGGCCTCGTGGAAACGGGATTCCGGGAATTGGCCAGGCGGTGGATGCCTATCCTGGATGAATTTGACCGATGCGGCGTGGATCTATGCTATGAGATCCACCCGGGAGAGGACCTGCATGACGGAGCCACTTTTGAGCGGTTTCTCGAAAACGTCCGGAATCATCCGAGGGCCTGCCTGCTATATGACCCAAGCCATTTTGTTCTGCAATGCCTGGATTACCTGGCTTATATCGACCTCTACCATGAACGGATTAAAATGTTTCATGTGAAAGATGCGGAATTCAATCCCACCGGACGCAGCGGGGTTTATGGAGGATACCAGTCCTGGATTGATCGTCCGGGGAGGTTCCGTTCCCTGGGGGATGGCCAGGTGAATTTCAGTGCCATATTCAGCAAACTGGCCCAGTATGATTTCAGCGGCTGGGCGGTGCTAGAATGGGAATGCTGTCTGAAGCATCCGGAGGACGGGGCCCGCGAAGGGGCTATATTTATCCGGGATCATATCATCCGGGTCACAGAAAAAGCATTTGACGATTTTGCCGGGGGTGGTTCAAATGAAACTTTCAACCGTAAACTATTGGGAATCTGACTTCCCTTCATCTAAAATCATTTAATCATGGAAAATAGCAACGATCTCTTTAAGCGCTTTTTGGGCAGGGTGAACCTGATACTGGCGCTGGCAGTATTTTTGGGTATTTCCTGCCATGCCCAGCAGATGAATACGCTGACCAGGGAGGAAATGAAAACCGGCTGGAAACTCCTGTTTGACGGCCGGGATCTGAAGGGATGGCATACTTACCTGCATCATGGAGTTGATTCTGCCTGGCAGGTAAAAAATGGCATTTTAGTGCTTGACCATGCCCAGGGTCCAGGTAGCGGCGATATCGTGACCTCCGGTGAATACAGCAATTTTGAACTTTCCCTGGACTGGAACATATCAGTAGGCGGTAACAGCGGCATTATGTTCGATGTTAAAGAGGATCCGCGGTATGGGGCTACTTATTTTACGGGCCCTGAAATGCAGGTCCTGGATAATGTGAAAGCCGATGATAATAAAATGGCCTCGCACCTGGCCGGATCCCTGTATGACCTGATACCGGCTGACCCGAAAGCGGTGCATCCAGCTGGTAAGTGGAACCATGTGATGATCCGGCTCGACCATGGCCACCTTACCTGCTGGATGAATGGGGAAAAAGTAGTGGAGACCCAGATGTGGAATTCAGCCTGGGATCATTTGGTGGCAACCAGTAAGTTCAAGCAATGGAAAGAATTTGCCACCTTTAAAAAAGGACATATCGCCTTGCAGGACCATGGAGACACTGTTTGGTTCCGCAATATCAAGATCCGCACTTTATAATCAATGAGGCTATTTTAAACTGGCGGGATTATAACAGATCAGCTCATGCCTGATTGGACTAGAATGAAAATCATCCATTCTTTTTTAAGTATTACTTTCCTTGCTGCAACATTGCTGTTCGCAGGTTGTCAACAGAGGAGGGCTGGTTCGCCCCGGATCCTGGTTTTCACCAAGACTGCCGGTTATTACCATAAGTCCATTCCGGTAGCAGTGAAAACCTTGCAAGCATTGGGTGCGGAGAATGGTTTCAGGGTCGATACTACGTCAGACGACCGCATGTTCACCGAAGATACCCTGAAAAAATATGCGGCAGTCGTTTTTGTGAGTACAACTCATGAAGTGCTTAACTACCGGGAACAGGCGGATTTTGAAAGATATATTCAGGCAGGGGGAGGGTTCGTAGGTATACATGCAGCATCTGACGGTGGATATACCTGGCCATGGTATGGCAGGCTGGTGGGGGCCTATTTTACCGAACATCCGGCCCAGCAAAACGCCACCGTGGTGCTGAGAGACAAACATTTTCCGGGATTTGAAGGGTTGCCCGACAAATGGGTACGGTTTGATGAATGGTATAACTTCCGCAATATTGGCAAAGACCTCCATGTACTGATCACCATTGATGAATCTTCCTATCATGGAGGGACAAACGGAAGTTTCCATCCCATGGTTTGGTACCATAATTATGACGGAGGTAGGGCCTTTTATATGGAATTCGGGCATACGGACTCTTCATACAGTGAACCTGATGTGCGCCAAATATTGCTGGCTGGTATCCGTTACG